>Ga0065711_1026257_pt1 | contig 85282 bp, 38 predicted proteins | sample Hoacrofraction12_FD_59098 | JGI IMG/M metagenome (GOLD analysis project Ga0065711, IMG submission 59098) | Hoatzin crop microbial communities from Cojedes, Venezuela - Epithelial fraction 12 v2 (version 2) | ecosystem: Host-associated > Birds > Digestive system > Esophagus > Crop | place...
GCTGTGCGGAGTGAGTGGCCGCCGGAGCCGCCGCCCTCTCACCCCTCTGCCGACTGCGGGGCCTCTGCCCCGGGCGCGGTGCCGGTTGTAACACCTGTCCCGGCTGAGCAGGCCCGGGGCGCCCGCGGGAAGCGAGCTGCCGGCGGGGGAGGCCGGAGCCGCCCGGCGGGTCGGGGCTGGGAATGGCGCAGGGGTGAGCCTGAGCTGCTGCTCCCCGGCGGGGGAACTGCCCATGCTCCTGCTCCCCCGGCACCCGGGGGTGCGCTGTGGGAGGGAGTTGCGTCTCCGCATTCGCGCCCCGGGGAGGTCGGGCCGCCTCCGTGTCCAGACGTTGGCCCTCCGCAGCAGCTGCCCCACGCTCCTCTTGTTTTTCACCGTTCTTCTACATGATTCCAGACAGGAGCGGTGAAACTGAGCGGCCGGTAGTCTCACAATGTCCCTTGGCAGATTTGGGAGCAGCAGTAGGAGAACAAGCGTTGTCTGCGGCTGAATGAGAAAGAAAATACAACGGTGCCTTTTGCTGGGTTACATTTGAAAGACTGCTTCGCAGTCGTATCTCTTAGAAGTGTATATAACCTGTCTGTGCAGAAAGTTTGCCCTAGCAGAGGATTTTTTGAACTGGCCTGTCATAGACAATGTTATCTCTAGTGCATGGAAAATCTCAAGGCAAAGAACTGTACGGATTATAGAGCATGTTATTAGAAAATGCTGTAATGTTTTCCATTTCATATGATTCACTTATCCTCTTTAAGAATTATTTAGGATTACAGAATAAATAACTTGCCTTCTCAGTGGTGTGATGCACTTTCTTCTTTTGTAATTGTCCCCTTTGTAAGTAAATGCACTTGATAATGTTGCAAATCCTGAAAGAAAGCATAAAGGGACAAGCATTAATTTCAAGAACTGTAACTTCACTCATATTTTGCATCCAGTAAGTGATTTAATATCTTTATCAATGATCTGGATGAGGGGATTGAGTGCTCCCTCAGTAAGTTTGCAGATGAGAAATAGTTGGGTGGGAGCGTTGATGTGCTTGAGGGTAGGAAGGATCTGCAGAGGGATCTGGACAGACTGGATCAATGGGCCAAGGCGAGCTGTATGAAGTTCAACAAGGCCAAGTGCCAGGTCCTGCATTCGGGTCACAACAACCCCATGCAACACTACAGGCTTGGGGAGGAGTGGCTGGAAAGCTGCCTGGCGGAAAAGGACCTTGGGATGCTGGTTGACAGCGGCTGAACATGAGCCAGCAGTGTGCCCAGGTGACCAAGAAGGCCAGCGGCATCCTGGGTTTTATCAGGAATAGTGTGGCCAGCAGCAGTAGGGCAGGGATCATCCCCCTGTACTCGGCACTGACGAGGCCGCACCTCGAGTACTGTGTTCAGTTTTGGGCCCCTCACTACAAGCAGGACATTGAGGTGCTGGAGCGTTTCCAGAGAAGGCAACAAAGCTGGCAAAGGGTCTGGAGAACAAGTCTTATGAGGAGCGGCGAAGGCAGCTGGGACTGTTTAGTCAGGAGAAGAGGAGGCTGAGGGGGGACCTCGTTGCTCTCTACAGCTACCTGAAAGGAGGTTGTAGTCAGACAGGTGTTGGTCTCTTCTCCCAACTAACTACTGATAGGACGAGAGGCAATGGCCTCAAGTTCCGTCAAGGGAGATTTAGATTGGATCTTAGGAAAAAATGATTTACTGAAAGAGTTGTCAGACATTGGAATAGGCTGCCCAGGGAGGTGGTTGTGTCCCCATCCCTGGAGGTGTTCAAAAAACATGTAGATATTGCACTTCGGGACATGGTTTAGCAGGCATGGTGGTGTTGGGTTGACAGTTGGACTTGACAATCTTAGAGGTCTTTTCCAACCTTAATGATTCTATGATTTAATATTAACCGTTCTGATATCATGGTGAGACTAAAAAGTCACGGAAGAAATTGATTTTTCCAGAGCAGTTGTCTTTTCCCTAAGCTCAAAATGTGGAATTATCCAGATAGCATAACTGAAAATACGCAAGGCGCTTTATTCCAATCTATGCGTTTGTTTTAACATAGGCAAGTTTGATAAGTTCCTGTGTTTTAACATGTGCTTTTCATGGCTGAGCTGCTTTCAGTGTAAAATCTTTCAGAATGAAATTTTTCCTCTTACATAAATCTGAATTACTTTCTTGGAGTCTTCAACAAACATGGTGCAGCCATCTCCAGAAGTTATCTTGTCTATGAATGACTTAAGACAAAACAATAAAGCTGTAATCCTGAAAGGACCTGAAAGATGTCATTAAGTATATGCTTCAAGTCCAAAAGAGAATCTGCTTTGCCAAAAAAGGACATACGTATTTTGTGAAGAAATTTTGTCTATGTATTGTTTTTCTGAAGTCTGAAAATCCTCTACAAACTTACTGTTCGCTATAAGTTTGATTTTAATAACAAGATAGACAAAACTGTCAAGTTGTCTTTTATGTTGCAAGTTGATCATAGTCGTCTGTAGACTCTTAGCTCCTGTTTGCCCAAACTGTGTTTTACCACAAACGTGTTACTTGCCTTAATCTAGTGTCGAAGTTAAATTTAATTCGTAACAGACTTCATAAATGGTATTTAAGGTTTTATTTCTGTAATCACTAGAAATGGTCTGCCCGTTAACGATGTTTACAGCTTTTTATTTTCCTGGTAGCATACCGATGATAGCTGGAGATTGTACATTCAAAATGATGCTGTAATTTATCTGTAACCAGCTAAAATGCAATGTGAGTTGCTTCCAAAGAGGTTATTGAGTTAATGGTGTGTTGAGGAAATCTGTTACTTAGAGTTTTTGTTCATTTCTTTTAGTGTCATCTGCCGGAGTCTAGCAAAAAGCAGCTATGGAATAAAAAGAAAATCGCCACTTCAAAACTTGCATCTTGTTTCCCGAAGTATACATCATCCCTGCTATCCAAGTTCAAAATTTCAAAGACCTCCATTGAGGATATCCATTCAGCTGTTCTCTTCTCTTAATCGTCTTCCCCTACGCAAAACAAAACTTTTAAATGTAAAATATGGATACCAGTTCCACAGGAACTTTTGGCTAGCTAGACTAGCATCAAGGCTTCTCAAAGTTCGCTATCTTATATTAGGATCTGCTGTAGGTGGTGGTTATACAGCTAAGAAGGTATTTATCTGTGGAAGCTCTTTTATGGATTTTGTCTTTGTTATTCTATACTTCAGAACAATAGTTCTTGTTATAGCCACAGTAACACAAGATGTCATTGTTTGGTTAACTAATAACAATAAAGATGAGTGAATATGGAAAGCAGTGTTTGGAGAGCTAGTATAGATTTTTAAAGGTCCAGGTAGTATTATTCGTATCTAAAAGATGGTGGGTTAGTGTGTTTTATATGTAGATATTACTTTTCAATAGATTGCTCATATGCTTCTCTACATATGTTTCTTTTTCTGTTTCTACTGTATTTTTTTCCTTTTTGTGTTAGACATATGATCAGTGGAAGGACATGATGCCAGATCTTGATGAATATAAGTGGATTGTTCCTGACTTCATTTGGGAGCTTGATGAACATATTGACTTCGGTACTGCAAAAAGTTAAAATGTTACTCTATCTAGAGACTAGCATATGTAAAACTTAAACACAAGGGCATAGGTCGTCGGTACCTCGCTACAGAAGTGTCTTTAGAACTGTAATTTGAGTGAACTTGTATTATTAGTTTGGTGTGTGTCTTACCAAGGTATTTGTACCAGTGTGTTTGTAGGAAGAATTTAAATATTGTTTAGCATTGATATTACATAATTCATCCTTTCGTTGGAGAATGTTCTTGGTCCTTTCATATGGCCATATGATCCCATTATTGAAAGGAGAGTTGCAGCATGATCAAGGGAACTTACACAGGTTTTGGTAGTTTTCTGGACAAAGTTCTTTCTATATGAATGACACAAGTAAAAAATATAAATAGGTAAGTAAAGAATATGTATGAGTAAAAGACAAATTGAAAGTGCAGAATAGTGAACCTACCTATCTATAAAATTATCTTGAAGATATAGAAGAAAAGAAAGTAAAAAATATGGACTGTTTTCCTGACCATTCTGGTTACAGTAGGTTTTTTTGCATATTTCAGGAGAAAGACAGAATTCTAGAAAACAAGCACTGAGTTACTTATATATGCAGGGTGGTAAGGTGGTGTTGTTTTTTTAAAAAAATTTAAAATATTTTCATGCATGTATGAGCATTGCGTAGATAAATGCAGAGGTTGAATAACTGAGACAAATGTTTTCTTGCTTTTATTGCTAGTGGACACTACATTTTTATAGTACTTATAGCTGATAAGTTTTGATTTTTTTAAAGGATTACAAAATTGGCTTATTTGTGAAATTGAAAAATAAGCTTTGCTTCAAATGTACAAGAGGTGAGCATAGTTAGTGTTGTGTAATTTTAAAACATCCTCTACAAAACATGTGAGAGAAAAATGTATGATATGTGGTGAAATGCAGCAATAAGTTTTAGACAATTTTAAAGTACCTGAGGCAACCAACTTATCAGGAAGTTCAAAGTCTAAAAAAACAATTGGTTTTTCAGATCTGATAATCTTTCCCAACACTGATGGGTGGAGGTGTGTGTGGAAAGAAACTTTATAATTCTTTATTTAAAAAAAAGAAAAAAAGCCATGTCTTGAAACAGTAACTAGGTTTTATGGCCTAAGCCATTTTTGTTCACAAAAATAGCAGGAAAAAACCCTACTCATTAGCTACTGTACTGTTTTCCTAGAAAAACTCATCAAAGCCCTTCCTGATGCAGATGACCTTGCCAAACTTCTGCCTGACTTTGACAAGATTGGAGAGAGCTTCACTTCACTGAAAGGATTTTTTTCTCCTGGTGAGAACAATTTTTCAGCTTAGTCTTAATTTTGAGAACGTAAACTATTACAAGATGAGGTTACAGACACATCCTTAGACACTAAAAAAAAGCGGATCCTGAAAATGCATGCCTTTTCATTGACTATCTCGTCTGAAAGTGTTACGGATACAGGTGAGTGTAATGTATTTTTGAAAGCAAGAATTCTAGTAGCAAGTGTAGAGATCCAAAATGTGACATTGAATAGAAAACTGGAATTCTTGTACAACTCTATAAATAAACAGATGAAAAGCTAGATTGCTTCAGTGAGCCACAGAAGCTGGATGTGTCCAGCTGGAATTTGGAGAAGGTGAGAGTGGCACTGGACAGTAACAGTACCACAGCTGTTACCGGAGCTGGATTATTAAGAATGATGGTTCCTAATGTTGCAAGCATGTGAAATAAGAGGTTTGTAATAAAGCTGTTCTTTTGGGTTGAATGATGTTTTTCATCTGGACACAGCTCCAGAAGGACTCACTTGAAGATTTAGCTTGGGTAGGGGCTGCATATCAAAGGAGTAGGTAGGAGTTCTAAATCCTTCACAAAAGACAAGAGGATGGCCTGCTGATGCAGTGTGTTCAGGTAGTAGTAGGCTTAATGATTTTCAGGTTTTTCAGGAGACTTAATTAAGACATTTCTGGGTGGTGGGCTTTTTAAAAATGACTTATTTGATCATCATATTTAGCTTGCTAATGAGTACAGCTCAAAACTTCATGCACTCATTCTTGTAATAAAGTACAAGATTATTCTTATTATATACCTTAATAATTATCAGACCACATAAATTTTTATTCATGAAAGATTGTATCTGTGAGGTGTTATAGTCATTGCTCTAAGTGTGTTTGAAAATATTTCCATATCGGTGTGCTCGAGAAGTGTATTTTCATTTTCTTAAAACGCTGTCAATGGCAGAACTAGTTTATTTTACAAACTCGGCAAGCACCTAAGCAGGGATCAAGTTCAACAGAGAGAAAAGTAGATTACAATCTCCTATGTATTTTGGCTGTTTATAATTGTGGTGTTATTGACTGGTATTCTGAGATGTCACCTATTATTTATTGTCATACTTACATGGGCACAGTTGCCATTTATGATTGTGTGGTCCTCCAAATGAGACAAAGATCCCTCATCTTTGTTTTGCATTTTGTTTTGTATTTATAATTTTTATTTCCCCTCTTCTGCTGATTTTTCACAGGTTACAATTTGGTTAGTGAAGTCATAGGATCTTCTGATCTACTTCTGTTGTTAGGTGTGTAAAAGCCCTTTTTACTGCCCTTAACCTGCCTCCTTAAAGCAAACCCTTAAAACACCGCTGTACTAAGAGGAGTGAATATCAATGTAAACACAACAATCTACAGCAATTTAATATTGAATTACAAATACCTTCCAACTATTTTAAAAATACTTAGGTCCTCCCCTGTGAGAATGAATAGATGAATAGTTGTTATTTCTGCCACAGTCCTTTGCAGATGCTTTTCATTTCAGGTGTTTTCCAGAAGCTTGTTTTGAAAACCTATGTCATTACAGTAGGAAGGAATATTTTTTTTTTTCCTGGTTACAGTAATACCAATGGAATTTGTATTGTCCTTTCGTGTTTATCAAATAATTAATTTTACAGTGTTTTCAGAACTTTAGTGGTCTAACTAAAGCTGCTTACTCCCTTGTGATATAACTAGTCTGAGTCACAAATTAGGTATAAAATTTTCATATGAGTTTTAAACTGAATTTCTTTTTCAGTTTCTTAAGGTGAATCTCTTTTTTTAATAGGAACTTCAAATATTATTAAATTAAAAATTCATAGAGGTTAAAGCTTTAATTTTATAGTAGGTGTAGTTTGAGAATTTTTAAGTGCCTTTTGCACATTATAATGACTTTTTGTAATTATGTCATAGGTTCTCCAGGAGAAACAGCATTCAGAGCTACTGACCAGGGATATGACAATGACAAACAGTACAAGAAGGTAATTACTCTCTTGCAAAACTAAAAAAAATTACCTGTTGTCAAGACATTTTTAAAGTGCTTCAATAGCTAGTTGCAGATGTGTATTTGAAGGAGCTTGAATAGAATTTATCATTGACAATGGGTGTGCTTTGTTGTTTTTAATATACAAACAGTACAATGATAATGGAAAATACAATGCAGTCATAAAAATCTTTAGGAATTGCATTCTTAAGAAAATGTGTTTGTAATAAAAATGTAATTTTAGGTATATTGTGTGCATTTGCAATTTTTCAGGGCATGTTCCCAGTGGCAGTTGAGCGTATAGCTTATTACTGAAGTTTGTTCAGGCTTTTATAGTTAATTCTAAGCATTTCTGCTTGCAACCTCATCTCTGACATTTTCACAGCTGTGATTCTTACTTAAGGATTGCTGCCTTAATAAAGAATTTCTGTTTCTTAAAGCAGTCTGTCTTTTAACTTTCTTTATTTAAATGAAGCATACATCACATTTTTGTTACTGTCTTCTGGAAATCAAAGGTTTTGTATTTTGTTAACTAAAAGTTTTAGCATTTTTTCCTTGAAGTATAGAAGGTAAAGTTTACTTGTTTTGCTTTCATGAACAGTAGATCTTATTTCTACTAAAATCCTAAACTGTCGTGTTGCTCATTCCTTTAAAGCTTTTCATTTTTCCTTCGTATATTTTTAAAAATTCTTTTAAAAAATTGAAGGAAATCAATATATGTCAGGGAATTTGTAAATTATGCATGTATTTTGCGACTGAAAGTGTCTGAACTATAACCGGCGTTTTTACATAAGATACATTTCTGTATATGCAGGCATGTATACATTTATTCTACATTAATTCTGCATGGCAATATATAGTGAAACCTGTACAAAGCTCACTTTTTATAACTATTTTTTTCCCTTTAGAACAGTGATGGATTTCTACATGATAATTGTTAGCTTTTTGTTTCCCCTTTGTCAATAAACTGCCTGTATAAATTGTTTTATTTTGTCCTGAGTGGTTGCTTAGCACAGGTTTCACTGTTCAAAGCATAAAATATACTTTACTATTGATCTGTAAAGAAGTGACCATCTTAATTTATTGTCTCTGATAACTAAATTAACCGAGATTTTTACTGAATACTGGTAATATCACTACTACTGATTATTCTGTTTCTTTCGGATGCAGTGACAACTGCATTTTAATATTGCCAACAGAATTTTGGCTGTGGTATGGAAAATATCAGCCCAGATTAAATCAGTGTGATTAGAAAATTTAATCTGGTGTTTTAATTTTTGTTATTCTAATTATATCCATTACATTACACTTAGAAACTATTGGTTTGCTAATTAATATGATCAATTTTGATTGTAATATTTCAAACAAGGCGCATATGAATACCTAAGAAAGCATGATCACTTAGCGTATTGGTAAGCAAAATCATTATTTTCAAGACAATGGGTTAGATGGCCTTTTTTCATTCAGTGCTTTCCACTGCCAACCAATACTGGTTTAAGAATTGTGATTGTGTAAATGCATCAAGTGCTATAGCATGGTATTAAATGTGTCTGATGAGCTGCTTTTCTTTGTTTCATTGTGAAAAGACGAGTAACTGCTAAAGGAATCTAGGAATTCCTCATTTGGAGGAATGTTCTGTAGTGCTGTTACTGGGCATGGCCCTCATATGGGATCTCTAAAAACATGCTGTAGAATGAAGGAGAAACCGATTAGCTTGCAAGATAACTTTGAGAAAGTGAACGTTGTCCCAAACACTGAATCAGACTGTAGTGCCTTTTGCATCCTGATGTCTTTATCTCATAATCTCTCATTTAATACAAAAGCTACAATTTTTTGAAAAGAGAATGAAGTTAAAATTACTGGAGTGTTCAGATAAGTTATTTAAATTAATGGAGTTTAAATCTGCTTCTACTTGGATTAAATAAGAAATTTTGTTCTTGGAGAAAGAGGAGAGAAGATAGTTATAAAAGCTATAAAGTAGTAAAATATTTTATTCTGTTGTATGTCTGGGACTAGTTCAGGCTTGCACTTGAAATGGCAGTGTTACCTTAGAAAATTATCTTGTACTATTGTCCATGTCCAAAAAAATTTCGTAAAGAGTTTCAGCTTCCTATTAAAGCAAACAAATGCCAAAGCTTAGTCCCATTTTTAAAGAAAAATTACAGTGGTTATAGCTGTGGTGAAGTGGGTGTGACAAATGTGATTTAAGTATTGATTTGGGGCTTAGAAGCCAGATACATAAATCACTCAAAATCAACCACATTGTCCTTGCTCTGCCTTTGGTACTTTGATAAAATCTTGTGCCTTGAAGAACCTGATGCACTGGTGAGGATTTGGCAGCGTGAAGACTGCCTAACTCAGCCTGCACAGGGTCGCCTTCAGTCACCGTAAGAAGTGGCACGGTAATTCTACAGCTCTTCCCTGCAGCTACTGCTGGGCGGTGAAGAAGAGGTTTTAATAAAGACTATCACTTGATTTGGATGGTGTTTTTTTTTAAACATTCTCGATGATTGTGTAACTTGCAAGAATAAATGAAACAAAGTTTCCATAATTTTCTGTTTTTCTATTCATAGCACCGTTACATTCCCAACTTAATTCCCAGTTTCATGTTATATGTACTCTGGACAGAATCGTGACACTTATTCAAATTCTTAGAAATTGTTCTCTTTACCTTCCTCATCATTTTCACCCCTTTACATCCCTCAGCATTTAATTATTTTTCCTGCAAGGACTTATTGTGGTTCAGCTTTTCTCATGAACAATCACACTGAAGTCAGTGGGAAATAGTGGAAAGAGTCAAGACGTGCAAAAAGACAAGGCTTTGGTTGCTTGTGAAAATGGGGCACAAAGACTTTAGTCTTGAGGAACTTTTAAATTAAAGAGATAGCCATGTTCAGCTGACATATAGCATATTAACTTTTAATGTAAAATAATGTGGGGTTTTTTTAAAGGATATACAGTAACGTCAGCACTTGTTTTGCCTTTGTCTATTTATTGTGCACCCAGTTTCTCATGATAACTTTGCAGTGTTTGTGCCACTGTTTGTCAGCTAATATTATTCCCCTTTACGTTCTTTGGTAATGAAAATAATAATATGATGCTTATAAGCAACTTGTTTGTTGAAATCCCATTAATTGATCAATGTTGATTTTTCTAGATAAAGTTCTTTAAGATAAATACAGTTTTACACTGGAATGATTGACTGGGGAGGCGTGGGGGGAGCAGTGATAGTGTCCAGTGACAGAGATGTAAACATTTTTGTTTGTGTCCTGGTTCATACCAGCCGGAGTGTTGTGTGTATAGTGCTGTGCTATTTAAGCACATAAAGGTTCTTGTTTTTTTTTTAATTCAAACCTAGAAAGTAAGAAATAGAAAATAAAGGAAATAAGATTATTGACTGATAGAGACAAAGAAGGAAGTATTATTGAGAAGACTTTTAAATCACTGTATTTTTTGCTTGAACATTTTGTTAAATGGAGTAACTGTAGTTCGAAAGAGCTTTTCATGCTATACTATAGAGTAAGTCTCACATGGATCAGATGTCTAAAGTAATTGCACATTAAACAGATTTGGTGGCATCAAAGATTTGTTGTAGTTCCTGTTTAAATGCTAAGAGGCCTTCATGGCCAGTTTTGTTCAGTGTTTTTTCTTGTGTTTCCTTGATCCATATCGTAATGTTTAAAGGGACCGTGTCAGGTCATGTTGAGAGTTTCCTTGATTGCGAAATGGCAAAATACTGTTGTTCCTCTAATACTAACTGTAGCCGTGAGGCTATCTCTCCTTGCTGCTGTATAGAAATGAAATCTGTTTTGCCTGAGTTCTTGGCATGGCTCTAATGCTTATGCTAGTCTGGCAATATAGAAATTCATATCTTAAAGTGGTTCAGTAAAATACGAATGTGAAGATTTTTCTATTCTTCAAATGTTACGCAAATCACTATTTAGCAGATGTTGATACTTGGCCATTTGATTGTCTCTCTTCTTTTATCCATTTTCTCCTGTTTTGTTTATCCTTATGTGTACATGCCTGTGTGTGTATTTCATGCAGCAAATGTATAACTTGATGGTAGATGTCTTGAATTCTTACACCAAAGTTCTATTTCAGAGTTTGTTTTGATTCCTGAAGTGCATTTTTGAAACCTTTCATTTCACTGAATGTTTTCTTAGCAGATGTAATATTTTGTAAAGAGCTTTATTTAAATAGTTCATTCACACTTTTGTCTACATTGTCTGAAATAAATTGTACATAAAGTTCCAGTAAATGTTGTGTTAGTATCTCTAAACCAGTTACGAAAGAAAGCTTACTATTACAAGAATATTTTGTGTGGAGGGAGAAGAGAAGAAAACTAAGCTTCATGGAAATGCTGAATAAGTGAAGGAATAAGAATCAAATTGCAGGGATTTTGGAGTGATCAGGAAGGATTATGACAGCATGAATTTAAACTGCAGTGTGTTACGGAAGTGGAGAGGGGGCTTTTTCTTTCCTTGTGCTCTAGAAACTATTTTGCTTCTCCTAGTTTGAGAAGTTTAAGTAACAGGCAAAATCGTCTTTCATAAACTGTCTGCACTGCTGGGAATAAGAACAAAATGAGAACTTTCACATTGCTGACAAAGTTGAGCCTATTAGCTGTTGTGCACAACTTTGTGTCGACTGTCCAAAACACTCTCTTTAAATACACACATGGTTAAGTTTTGAAAAATTGCCAAGACTTAAGAAATTCTGGTGTGAGTAATTGAAATGAAATCCTGAAACTTTTGAGAATATTTTAAAGCCAGGATAGTTTAATTTTTTTAAGATTTAGATGCTTAGTTAAAGATGAATATAATTATAAAGTGTAGCTAAATGTTTATTGTTGTGTTCTACCTGGATTTGCAGAATGTATCATTTTGCTGGCTATAACCGCTCCCAGCTAGCTAGCAAGAGATCTTGCTAATGAAATTTCACTTTTGTTTGAACCGAGCCATTCATACCTGTTTTTCATCTGCCTTTGTCGTGCCATTTGGTTTAACTTTGTTCTCCTTACACCCCAAATTTTTCCTCTCCTTTTTGTTACAAACTCATGGCAGGGCCTGCTTGGTGAACTCATTCTGTTACAACAACAAATCCAGCAGCATGAAGAGGAAGCACGCAGAGCTGCTGGCCAATATAACATGGGCTCTTCCCAGCAGAAACAAAAGGTGATGGCTTAAGGGACAATATGTACTGTATTCACACTAATCAAATACTTCAGCCTTCTGTATTTGAGCTAGAAAAATCTAACTAATTAAAACATGGGCCCAAATAATTATTACAGCCAACTTCACTACAGATGTATAGTCCTGTTTCAGTTTAACCAAGTTGCATTTAAACCATGTTGTTAAAAGAAGAAAGGTACTTCATGTTGCTTTGAAATTGTATGTTCTCTGCCTTTATAAAAACTGTTGTTTAAAGTGCATATATTAAAAATGCATTTAATGTCAAGTCTATTTTCTCTACTCTTTCTTGCTTACTGTAGCTCTATCTTGTAAGAGTATAGCTATTCACTGGCGATATATCGCTGGGAACATTTTCTCCTGCTTTATACTGTTACCAACCTGAAAATGATAGCAGCTCTTTAGAAACAGTTTTGCACAGACAATTAAATACTGTTGTTAATAACAGCCTTTACTGTGTACACATCAAACTTAGTCCTTTGTCTGTTTTCCCTCTTAAAACACAGTTTATACTGATATGCTGTGGTTGTTGAACACTTCCACACCACTTTACTTACTTAATTTAAGCTCTGATCATTTTATTCATTATTGTATAGCTGAGATGAATTGAAAATTCTTCCTAAATTGGGATATTTTAGTTGTCTAATCTGTTACAACCTGTAATTCCTAACCACAATGCTTTGCTGTCTGCTGCTGTGTCCTCATCTTTCTGATTACATGTATTTTTCAATAGCTTTGGAATTGAGCACTGGATACAGAAATTAATTTTTGTACATCTGAAGATAACTCCCACAGAAAGAGGAACATAGTAAATGTGAATTAAACTTTTAGACATAGTTTCATAGCTGCAATTGTCATGCTTTTCAGTCTGTCAACAGAGTTAGATCACTGTTCTCTGAAACTATAGTAGCATTTTAAACTTAAATATTTTACTTTCCTGACATATTACTTTTTATGGGCCACTCTAAACTGTTAATATTCCTTTAACTTTAAAAAAAAAAGGATTAAAAAAGGCCATTTTTCCTCATATTTCATTTTTCAAATTTATTTAGTTAATATTCTGTCAATTTAAAATAACACTGATGTATTCTGTCCTCAGTTATGAACCGAGGCATTGTGTAACAAAATATGGTGGAAATGCAATTATATGAGATTATTTTATCTCAATAGGTGTCCTACAAACATCCTCACATGCATTCCCTTCCAGATGTGTGTTTTAGTAGAAGAGTAAAGATGTCTTCAGTGGTCTAAATATTCTCTATTTGTTCAGTTACTCTTTTTTTTTTTTTTTTCAATAAAGGTAGTCTGTCAGATAGTATATGGTTTCAGAGAGATGCAGTATGGAATAGTAGTTTGAAGTTTATAATGTATTAAGATGTAGAAATTACTGGAAAGGCAATACAATATTTCATATATGAAAATGTATCAGTCTATTAAACATAATCAGGAAAAAAAAATAGCTTGAATTTCTACCTTGTTAGTACTTTTCTTGCAACTAATTCTGCAAATCCCCAGCTGTGAAATAGCTGCAAGAGCTATCTTTCTAAATGTTGTCCTGTCCTCCAAGGCAGGTACTCTGTGTTTTCTGAGTGTTGGAAGTCTAACTACCGTTGCATGTGAAACGCTTTAATTGAGCATTCAGGTGTGCTGTTTTGGCATATGTGCCTAATGGCAAGGAATGGGTCTTGTTTGTCACACTCATCTTTTTGCTTGAAACAAATTGAAAGAGATGGTAAACTATTTTCTTTAACACCTTGATATGAGGATATAACTTAAAGATTCCAGTCATTGATCCAGTTTCTCCTTTGGAGAAGAAATTGTTACTGTCATTGAAATAAGTCATTGCGCGTCCTTTTTGACAGGGCATAAACTAGGCCTGTTTATTTTTTACTGAGTTGGCTTGCTTGCCTGTCTCCTAGAGAACATGATCGTTTCATTTCCACTCTTGGAAGTTCTGTTGGCCGATTTACTTGCACATCTTCCATTTGCTTTTAATTACTCAATATTAAATCTACTTCAGTTGTAAATTGAATAATAACGAAAACTATCTCATAATCAGGAGAGGATATTAAAAATAAAAATGTAATTGTTTCCTGTTGATTTTGGTTTTTGTCAGCCTTTTGATAGATGTTTAGCCGTGTAATTGATTAGTCTTGTATAGCTGCATTGTGCATGGCTGCTTCTTATATGCGTTTTGTCTAGGTCTTGATATTTTCATTTATATTTCTGGAATTCATTGTAGTACTTCTGGAAATGATCAGTTTAGAATTATTTTAGTCTGGTTAGAGAATATACAAAACCAGTAACTGTGCTTTGAAAGGTACTGGATTTTCAGAGGCACATGCTTATTATATAGAATGTGTGACAAAGGTTGTTGGAAAGCAACTGCTGTGCAAAATTAGTAACTCTGAGGAGCTTCTGGTAATCTTAGTAAACAGGTATCTGCGCCTTTGTGTGCAGGAACCTTGATTAAAAAAGGCCCTACGGTTTTCTTATGACTATGGTGGCAGTGGGGAAAGAAGGAGGAATCTTGGCATACAAACCCTGCTGAACTGGATTAAACAAATATTGATGTGCATATATAAAGATATTTTAATAGTTAATTTTTTTGTTTTATTTTTTGTGAGTAGAAATCCTAGATCATAGGTTGGCTGTATGACTTAGTAATTCAGATTGTTGTGATAGCTTTAGCTTTTATTGGCAACTTAAAAAATTTTTAGCAATATTACGAATTGCATGTTCAAAATACTGTACGTACTAATGTTCAAAGCACACCTGAACCCAATGCTGAAACATATACATCATTCTAGAGCTGTTTATTATTTTTTATGTAATTTACCTAATTATCCTTGATAGAATTAATAATCTAGTGCTAGATAATTCTTTGCTTCAGATCTTGCAACATGTAGCTGTGTGCAATATTTGTACTTACTGTGTTTCACATAAGTATACTGTACATCAGAGAGGGTGCTCTGTGGTTCGAGGTGCTCTGTCTATGAGTGTGTGTTTCAGAGGCGCATCAGGGCCCCAGAAGCACCTTCAGGAACTGCTTGTTTAAGAGCAGAATGTGGGGAAATGTTACCTGCTTTCAAAATCTGCAGCACATGGAAACACTTTGTTTTCCTTTTTATTTTCCTTTGTTTTCTTGCTGCTTCTGACTCTCCACACCATTCTCTTTGCCCTGTATTTTTACTTTCCCCTCATGTCTTTGAGGTGTTTGAAGTCTGTGTATGTGTAAATGTTTATTTACGTATACCACCCTGCGGCTGCAAGCATCAAGTTGTCTGTGTGCTGAACTAACCCTGTTTCTGATGCACTTTTGCTGTCACTGAACTAATTAACAGAAATGAAAAGGAAATCAATTTACAACAATTCCTCTTTGCTGTTTGTGAATAAGAAAATAACTGGGTATAGATGGAAGTGTCAGCATGGATTCCTTTCTATAAAGTGCAGGCACCATCCTGTATATTACAAGTTTAGTAGCCAAATAATATTAATGACTATAAGTAACTGTGGATTTAGTTTTCTTGTTTAATCTGTAACAACTGGTGTGAAATTATAGTAACTAAATTGATTTGTGTCTAAATGACAACTGCCCTCTGCATGTGAGATAATAGGCTCTTTCTGGTACGAAGTTAACTCAACTTGTAAATGTCACGTGAGCTCTATTAATGAGCTATATTTAAATATTGAAGCTTTTACCTATATCATTCTTTCAGTAATTAGTTTATAATATTTAAAAAAATTAATATTTCATCAGTCAACCATTAGAATTTGTTGTTTGTAAATATTTACAGCATATGAATTTGTATTGCACCATTTATGCTTTTGCCTTGCTTTTTGTGTTATTAAAAAGGGATTGTTTTGAACAACTGTTTATTACATCTTGATGAACCTATTTTAAGAATATTTGACTAAGAATGGCTCTAATTGCCTAATCTTGTTACATTTATGCCTTGAACTTAAAAATGTTTTGTATTATAATATCCTGATTTTTCCAGGTTTTAATGTAACTTAAGTAATTCTAAAAGAACCCTTCAGGACTGTCCTGACTGACTGCAGTCTATGAAGTTGTGCGTGCAAGTTTAGGTTTATAATTCTGAAAAACAAATATGAAATAAGAATCCCCTTGAAGCTTCAGAAATAGTGAATACTCACATGAAAGTGGTTTCTGTAGCAAGCAGATGTTTTAGTGATTGTATCCCATTAAGATCATGCTAATTCAGGAAATGAACACACGAGGTCCTGAGAGCTTGACAGCTAATTTTACACTTAGGACAGTGGCCAGAAGACTCTGAGCACCATATAGAGTTTTGCTTTTCCCTAAGCCCACTTTCCTAGTATTAAGTCTTGAAGGGTTAATGTTTGTATTTGCATGTACTGGAATTTAGACTTTTTTTTTGATGTGAACCTGCTGTTGCAGATGGAACTTTCCATCAGCGTAAAATCTCAAATGCTAATTGAAGAATTTTACTTGCTTTAAAATGCATGTAAAGTCAGTTGTCTTATGTGACATGATGCTTTCAGTTTGTGATTTCATTACTTGCAGTGGATAAACTAAACAATGTGTTAGTAGCCATGATTGTTTTTCTTTGTAGGTTTCTGACAAAGAGAAGATTGATCAACTTCAGGAAGAACTTCTGCGCACTCAGGTAACTTCTCTGAGTTCCTGATATCTGAAGTAGAGATTTATGTGCAGCAGACTCAGATTTACTAGACAAAAGCACACCTGAAATACAGGATATTTGGGAAAAATCCAGTGCTTCTTTTAATCTTCGAGTTTATCAATACAGACTACGGGTATAGACTGGAGGTCAGTCAAGTCTGTTCTGTCTCTGACAGTGACTGACAGTGTGCAAGAGGGGAGTGTGATAGGGAAAATGTGTAATCATACTTTCCCAGAATACCTTCCTTGTCTTCAATGCTTTATATTCCTGAAATGTAAAGTTAGCACAAGAGTGTTATGTAAATGCAATGGTGATATTCCAGTTTTTAACATGTTGTGCATGCTAACTTTACTCCTAATATTCTACAGTTCTCTTTTAGAACTTCAGTGCTACTAAATATATCTGTGATGTCTTGTATGTTTAAATGGCAAGTGTTGCAGAAAGGAAATTATTTTATTTATTAAGGAGTTACATTTTAATCCCTTAATCTAGGAAACGTCATTTCTAGTAAAGAAGCTTTTAGATGTATTTGCTGACCAAATATCAGAGGTCCAAGAGGAAAAATAGACATCGTATGGGATATGTGGGATGATACATTCAGATTATAGTACAGTAGCATTCAGGAGAAGCAAAGTATCTTTTTGTTTTCTTCTGTCAAGAAAAATAATTGCAGTTAAAGTGCTAGAGTTGTATACAAGCCATGCAGTGTTCATCAAATCTGTTTTGTGAAGCAGTAAGCAGTTCTTTCAGATAAAGCTGTTTTTATGATTGGTACAAAAATTGCTATGGGCAGATTAAAAGCTTTTTCTCCGCCCTCTCTTTGGGATTTAAAAGATCCCTTTAAGAAACTGAAGAGGATGAGGTTGTTCAGAGTGGTGTCCTGAAGTACACTTTTGTCAAAATCCAAATCAAAAAGTGAAATTTTGAACAACAATGACAACTGTGCTTAGGATTTTTTAATAGACATTTCTAAAAAACATTGCTTCACAAAACCCAAGCCAGAGTTTTCAGAGTAGGTATTCATGTCTCTTCTTCAGAGGACTGTCATAATCTCCTTCTAAACCGGACTGAGCTGGTACAGTTGTTTCTTGAACTGAGGTTGTATACTGAAGAAAAGGTCTAAATTAGGCTTGCAAATTCACATTTATGCCTTGTGATCTTTTTGATTGAACAGCCACTTCCCACTGACGCTAATTTTGGTCTGACTGCACGCATGTAGCTCCTTTGAAAATGATGCTTGTTTAAGATGCTTAAAGATTGATTTTTATGTATCCCCAGGTTTAAAGATTATGGTCTTATTAAAATTTTTAAAGCAAAAATGTGTTGCCAAAAAAAACAATTTCAACAGTCCTCTCTTGATGGTATTGTAATTTAATAAAAACTAATGGTTGCAAAGGTGTCTATATTTTTGAAAGTCTTGCCTGAAGGATAATATATTTTTCATAGGTAAAACTTTGCTCATGTGATTGTGTATTTCCACCACTGTTTTGTAGCTCAAATACCAAAGAATGCTTGAGCGATTAGAGAAGGAGAACAAGGAATTAAGAAAATTGGTACTACAAAGAGATGACAAGGGAATTCATCAGAGAAAGTTAAAGGTATTTATGTGTTACAAATCAGCATAGAAATATAATTTTATCACATTTTCCATGATGCTATTATAAATTATATTTGTTAATCCATACATGAATGTTTAACATTTGTTATGAGATACCTGTGCTAATTTTTTTTACATATTAAGGCCTTTATACTTTTTTTTTTTTTTAAAACTATGTAACTTTTCAAAATGGCTTCAGATGGGGAGCCCAGAGGGGTTACCAGGTCAAAGTAATTAATTTACCTCGGTATGTGGAAAATGTGGGTTGGGTTTTTTGATGTGGCGTCACTGTATTTGCTAATAAATATGCTTCCAACTCTTTTTATACACACAGTCTGATAGTTTTGTGCTTTGTCATGGGTCTTGCTGAGTTTGATAGGAATATAGTTACAGGGTCAGGAAACATCCTGTAATGGCCCTGTATAATTCCACAGAGATTGAACTAAGTATGCTTTTGGTTTTGTCTGCCAGCATCCCGAGCTTTCTAAAAATGGATGTTTTCTGCTTCTCTCTGCTTCACTTGCTGACCAGTATGGATCTTCCTCTTTCCTCTGGGAACTGGAAGATAAGGAGTTCTTATTTTAATGGAAGGAGGTTGATAGTACTTCATAAAACAGAGATCTGTGCTGCAGTATAGACAGTTCAGGTTTCAAACCATCAGGAAAGAATAAACATTTTTACAGATGAGTTCACAGACTATACAGATGAACTAGTCTGAAACCCAGTCTTTGTTCTGTTGTCTATGTTTTCTCCCTGCACTTTTGTTTTTTTAGAAATCCTTGATTGATATGTATTCTGAAGTACTTGACATCCTGTCTGATTATGATGCCAGTTATAACACTCAAGATCACCTACCTCGAGTAAGTAGATGAAAAATTCTAGGCTTTTTACTGAAACACCAGTCTTATGATTGAATAGAACATTGAATTGTATTCCAGAATAATCCAGAGCTAGTGCTAGGCTATTTCTTGTAACTCCAGGGTTTTTTCTTAAGATGTGTTCTCCATTTTAAATGCAACAATAGAATTTTGAGAATAACTGGTGTAACTATGTAAAGTCTGCCTTGGCTTGTAGATAAAACACTATCTAGGTCCAGATATGGTTGCTGTACTCAGCCTTTCATTTTAAATGGTGTCAGTGGGGGCACCCCAGCCTTCTCAGCAGAGTAAAGTGACTGTTGTTTCCCTGTGGGTACCTATGGAGCTGAGAAGGTGAGGTGCCCTGGCCAACTCCCCACAGTGGTGCTGCTGTTGGGGGGCGTGAGGAGGGGATTGGGCAGTCTGAGTGTGGCTGTAGGAGAGAGCCAGCAATGCCTCCCACTTGCACAACCACCTGTAGCACTGGTGGCTTCTGTAGGAAGCCGGTAAGATGGGGAAGTGGCAGCAACTACATCAGAATTCAGCCTTCTCCAGGCAGGAGCAGCCTCTACCAGATGAGCAGTCTTCAGTGTTTCACCCACTGGAAGGATTTTGTGCAAGGAGAGTAGAACTGCCTGCCACGAGAACAGCAAGCCCTTCCTCTCCTCATTAGGTGGCCTGGCAGGCTCGGTCCGTCCAGTGCTTTGTGGACTGTGCTGTCTTAAGCACAAGTAAATTGTTTTGTGTGGCTAAAAGTTAGCATTTATTCAAGGATTCGGTGTTTAAACCAATGCATTTATTGTCAAATGTAATGCAGCCAGTGTTGATACAGATTAACATCATCTTAGTCAGCTTTTGTCTAAGCTTCCAAAATGTCCTGCTGAAAGCCAATGGCTGTTTAAACTTTCACTGAAGGTGGTGGTGGTTGGAGATCAAAGTGCAGGAAAAACCAGTGTGTTAGAAATGATCGCCCAAGCCCGCATCTTCCCTCGAGGGTCTGGAGAGATGATGACACGTTCCCCTGTTAAGGTAAAAAACATCATAATCTCTGAATCAGCATTTGCTGTATTGTTCTGCCTCTGATTATGCCATTAGTTGCAGTATATGTGAGCAGTTGTTCATAAAATGGCCACTAAGCAAGTGAGTTGTTACGGTCAATGACATAATTTCTGCAGACCTATATATGATCCATATATATTATCAGAGTAGTGTACTGCTACAGAGTTCCTACTAGAAGTAGTCCTGTGCTAAATAAGCATTCCATATAGATGTATGTTTGCAGTGGGAAGTATACGTGTGCTATTTATTTCTCGTGTTTGTCTGTGATAGATTTACCATACTTTCTCATGTAAGGCTTTTACCATTTAGGTAACTCTCAGTGAAGGTCCTCACCATGTGGCTTTATTCAAAGACAGCTCTCGGGAGTTTGATCTGACCAAGGAAGAGGATGTAAGTATAAAGAAGTGACTGGAAGTTAACATGAATTTTATTAATTCTGAGAAATGTTGTGTCTTTGTGGGCTGTTAGCCCCTGTTAATTAGAGTGAAATATGTTTAGTGAGACAAGGCATTGTATTAGTTATTATATTATCTCTTGATATGGTTTTTGGCTGGCACTGAAGTGGGTAAAAAGTAGAAGGAGCTCTTGTGCCAAGATGTTTTTTGGAGTATGCAGGGGTTTGCAGGTAATCTATCATTTAGCACCCTGTTCACTAGATTTAGTTATTTCAGACAGTATTTATAAACAGAGATCTTGATCCCCAAGTACCCTTTTTTACTTATGTTGGTGATTTTTCTTCTATCACTATTATAAGGAGTTTTATATTTGATATTTTGCTTTTCTCAAAACAGCTTGCAGCTTTGAGAAATGAAATAGAAATCAGAATGAGAAATAGTGTGAAGGAAGGGTGCACTGTTAGCACTGAGGTAAGACTTGTCAAATATTTAGTGGCAAGTATCTGTACGTGTATATCTTTTGTAAGTGTTCTTCAGATGGGAGACTGGTGAATCCAGTTTGTGTATACTTAATATTTTGCGCTATGCAAAGTGTATTTGGACTGCTAAGATCAGTTTTATATCACACTTACATGCACATAAAATTGGACTTCCTATTTAAAATTACAGGCTGTTGCTGGTTTAAAGCATATGTGTGTGTAAATATGTGTTTATATAACTTTAAATATGTGTTTGTGTATGTAATTACATACAAAATAGGCGTGGGTTTAAACCTTTGATTTCAATTTTACTCCACAGACCATCTCCTTAAGCGTGAAAGGTCCTGGTTTGCAGAGGATGGTATTGGTTGATTTACCTGGAGTCATTAGTGTAAGTATGAAATAAATTTAAAAAAAAAAAATCTTTAAGACATGTAAGTGAGGTATTGTTATGGGTGAGAACACTAGCTGTTGTTTTTCTTTTTTACATCTTTCTCTTTTCTTTTTTCCTTTAAATACACGTCTCCATATACATATTAAAGACTGTGACATCAGGTATGGCTCCAGATACGAAGGAAACTATCTTTAGCATCAGCAAGGCCTACATGCAAAATCCTAATGCCATCATCCTTTGTATTCAAGGTAAGAGTCTACATGGTTATCCAATTTGCAGAATTTTTTTATTTATTAATTCTGATTCTTATGTGACTCTAGGGACTCTCCTGATTTTTTTTTTTTTTTTTTCCCATTTGTGGCAATCTGTATAGTGTGCAATATAGCATGCTGTGTAATGTCTATTTATAAATTAAGGCACCTTTGGTATCCATGGCGAAAAGCAACTTATTGATAAAGAGTTTTTTATCATTAAAATAAAATTCAAGATATTTTCAAAAATTGTTTTGGAGGCAACACACAATAATAGAGTTTAATATTTTGAGCAAGCTGGTACTTGTTCAAAACTTATACAACTACAACAAACTTATTTTTTTTTATGATACGGGAACAAAGCAAATCTTCACTGTGTGTACCCAGAAATTAAATATAAGTGTAATTTTAATGTTTTTAAGTTGTAACATGAAACTTATTTGATGCCTACTGTATCTTCACTACTGCATATGAGATTACATTGTCCCAAAATCTAGCTTTGTTTTTGTTTATTTTAGATGGATCAGTGGATGCAGAACGCAGTATTGTCACAGACTTGGTCAGTCAAATGGATCCTCAAGGAAAAAGGACGATATTTGTGTTGACGAAAGTTGATCTTGCGGAGAAGAACGTGGCTAGCCCAAGCAGGGTGAGTTGAAACTGTTTTTCTCATAATGGCTGAAGTCACATATGGAAAAATACTTGAGATGCTGTCAGAAATACTGGACCTCACCTACCTGTTCTAGATGTTTTTTCAGTGCTTATTTCTGTATTCTGCATGATTTTGGGATGGTGTTTATTGTTTTAATCTCTCTCAGGCTTTGCTTTAGTGATCAGCTACATGACTTCAGTCACAGCTTAGTTACAGCTCGCTGCAATACCAATTCCTTTCTTGCAGGTGACCTGAGAAAGTTCCATTTCCTGAGAAGGCTTTAAGATATTCTGGGATAGGCTTTTTCATGTTTTTTTGGTGTTTTGTTATGTTATGCCTTATTTGGTTTATGCTTTTATATTTTTTTTTTTCTTTTAAATATCAGTAGAACTCGTAGTCCCATGACAAACTGCTTGTTATAGTAGTCTATGCATAGATGCAGCTGGAACTTTAAAAAGATGCTGAAGGAAATAATGTCTCTGTGCAAGGTTAACTATGTTTTTTTAATTCTTTATTTTCATAGATCCAGCAAATAATTGAAGGGAAACTCTTCCCAATGAAAGCTTTGGGTTACTTTGCAGTTGTTACTGGAAAAGGTAGAGAGAGCTCTGGCTCTGCTTATTTTCTTCTTGATAGCAGAGAAACCTGTCTAAGTGGAACTGTTGCAGCACTCTCTTTTTTTTTCCAGGGAACAGCAGTGAAAGCATTGAATCTATTAAAGAATATGAAGAGGAATTTTTTCAAAATTCAAAGCTGTTGAAGTATGTTGCTATTTATTCCTTTTACTAAAATGAGCCTGTGTTGATAAACGTTAGCTCAGTTTTTCTGTTTAAAATTAAAAAAAAAAAAGGATTGCAGTGTGGAAACACTATTTGAGATTTAATCTGCTTAAATTAAGTATCTTGTTGAAGTGACCAGGTTAGCCTGGTTTTCTAAAGCTTGCTGTAAGTCAGTGGAGAGAGACAGACATCTTCAGGCAGCAGTTGATTCCACTGCAGTTCTGAGCGTCCCTTCAGAGGTTTCTGTATCTCTCCACTGGCTCTAGAAGAACCAAGTACCCAACCTATGTCTAGGCACTTGATACAGCTGGAAGGAGTGAATCCAGTCCAAATATGAGTTGCAGTGCCTCTAAATGTCAGCCGTCTTGCTGTGGCAACAATGTTGTATTCAAAGGGTTTGCTTGTGTGTTCTGCTGGAAGTTCATTGAGCAGTTTTGATTTCATAGGTTTGTATTTCTCAGGAAAGTAAGCTGCACAGTCTTTGGGACTGCAGTGCCTGCACTGCAACGTCTAGAATAAAAATGTATTTGTGGTGGGATTTTCTGGGGTTGGTTCCGCCACCCCCCAGCTCCCCACCTTGCTTTGGTGATGATCTACATTTCAATGTTTTAGAGTAAGAGACTAGAATTAGGGTTAAGTGCACATTCACATGTTATTCTCTGCTATAAAAACAAAGCTTTATTCTTCTGAGGAGAAAATGGGGGCCAGAAAGTGTGGGTATGCATAGAAGAATTTTCTCTAGCTGTCTTTATTTACAGGGCATGTATGCTGAAGGCACACCAGGTAACAACAAAGAACTTAAGTCTTGCTGTGTCAGATTGCTTTTGGAAAATGGTGAGAGAGTCTGTGGAGCAGCAAGCAGATGCTTTTAAAGGTAAACATCTTTTCAAAAATCTAGTGAAATAGTTACCTGCTGTTAAACAGTTTGTTCTTCAATATACATACAATACTTGCATGATTGGGCAGTATGACCACCATTTCTCATGAATTGGTAATTACCCCAGTTAATCGTTACAAAAACACATCAAAAAATAATTCATGGTGTGAAGGGCCCACTTGCTCTAAAAACCAAAGGAGTAAATAAGTATAAAGAAAAAAGATTCATTTTTTTAATAGGCAGAACACATTTCTTCCATTGAATTCAGATGTTGTTTAAAATGACTTGCTATATAAAGATACCATCTGATCAGCCAGGCCAGGACTGACTTGTACAGAGCTGGAAGTTGAATGGCTTTCTTTCCTCTACATTTTTTCAGTGCATGAATCCTGCAATTTGCAGGCATAACATCTAAACCTAGACAACAAAAAACTTTGTTTATTTGTAGAGGCCCTTAAAATTCTTGGAGAATTTGTCATAAGCAAGATTTGTGGCAATTTTAGGAGCTGCTAAACTTTGAAGATAGTCACGAACTGCATATAGACAATTAAAAAAATTAAGGCCTTGTTTCTGATTTTTGCAGCCACACGTTTCAATCTTGAGACTGAATGGAAGAACAATTATCCCCGGTTGCGAGAGCTTGACAGGGTAAATTACTCTGCTGCTTTAATTTTATGTGCTACAAAGTGGTGAAGATTATGGATTAAAATTTATGCGATTTAATCTCATTTGTAATAGTTTCTAAAAATTAATATAAAGCACTGACATTTTAAAATGTGAGGACAGTGTAAATTATTCTGGGGGAAGGAAATACTGAGCTCTCTGGTTTATGAACTAGTGTGCTCCAAAATTGTGATACTTCAACACTTAACAAGTCCTTTACTCTTTTAATATGCAGTTAACTGACCTAACTCACCCACAGGAGTACGTCAGTGTTTCTTTGTAATCATGACAGAACTGTCAAAGAGAAGTTACATTCCCTGGTCTTTCAGACAGACAGAATAACAAAATGATTATGATCCCATTCCCTGATTCTTTTATAGAGATCCTGAATATTCAAATGCCATGCCTGGGCAGAGGCATGCAAGAGATGGGTGGGAAGATTGTGTTAAACCAGGGTAGCTTATGACAAGCACATACATTGTCCAGAGCATGACCAGAAGGTATCATTTTAGGCTTAAAGGCCATGAGAAAAAGGTTTTTGTTTTTTACTCTTTGCATGGAAACAAGATCAAACTATACTTAAAATCATATTATTTCATATTTTTCCTTTTGCATAGAATGAACTGTTTGAAAAAGCAAAGAATGAGATTCTTGATGAAGTCATAAGTTTGACTCAGGTCACACCAAAGCACTGGTATGTTTGGGGTTTTTTTTTTCCCGTTTTTAATTAACTAGCAGAAGTTTACTTTTATATTTTAAAGAGTTTAAGTAAATAAAATTCTCAAATATAAGTAAGGAACTGTTTTTCTTAGGACATTGTATTATTATGTCCATTGTCCCTGTGGAAGTAATCTATGTTTGTTTATTATTCTGAATCAACAAATGCTTTTATAATCCCTTGACAAAAATTATATGATGTTAGTTTGTGTTTTGTTCTGTTCAGTATAACGAACAATAGATATTCCTCAAAAAAACGAAAAGGAACAGTCATATTTTTTCAGATGTTCATTTGAAGTATGAATTAGTAATTCCTCTTAACTTGACGTTTAAGCGTTGTCATTGTGCATGTCAAAATAATACGTATGACCTTGGAAAAAAAAGCTTTGTGTATCTGTGAATTGGAGTTTTGGAAGTTTAAAGATTATGCCATTCCTGGATATAAAAAGAACTGATCTGGATGTTTGAGAACTTCATGCTACATATGGATCATGTGAATGTCCTTGGTAGCCTCAACCAAGTAGCACCGTACTGTGTTGCACTGCTGCTTTGTAAGGCAGACATAGGTGTGAGACAAGGGCCTTAGTGTAAGTATGTTAACAGTGTAGCATCACTGCATAGTAAAGCCGTTTTAGATGCGAGCTGAGAGGAGAATAGCCAATGTACAGGATTGCTTTGATGACAGCCTGTACCACAACTGAGAACCATGAAAAAAGATGTCTTAAATGCCGTTGCCTTCAGCAGCCTGAATTGAACTGTTACTTGGTCATAGATCCAAAACCAAGATATAATGACTTAATGACATTATTCTGGGCATGTGGATGCATTCAGAGAATGCGTTGTAGGAAGTACGTTAGTCTGAAGTTATGTTCTAGTCCAAATGTAATGCAGGTTTGCTGTTTTGGTGTTTGCTGCTGTTTGCAGTGTAATAGATACTGAAGGACCATGGCCCATGTGTAGTCTGCTTCATTTTATGTTGTGGATTGGGTGGGTGCATAACAGGAATGTTTCTGTGCATTTTTTTTGAACGTTAAAATGTAGTGGTGATTCTAGTTTTATAACACATAATGAGCTATAAAGTAGAACTGAAAACCTAAGTGATGATAAAATGCTGCTGTTAGCCATAATACGCAGCCTGAAAACAGCAGTGCATTTGATGAATGCAAATGTTTCTATCCTGTTAAAATTTCCATTCCTTCCAGTTAATATGATTGAATTTAAGCAAAGCAAAGTGTATTTTTATTGATGCGTTAGTAAAGAAGGAATGAGATTGCATTTGTTCTTAATTTGAGGACTACCCTTCTCCTACAGTGCATCTGTAAGTGGTAAAATCCATAAAAGACGGTTTCCAGCACACCCTGTGAGTGAAATTAATTTGCCATATCCCCAGTTATTTTAATGGTGATCAAGAATGATCAATAATTGGTCTTTGTTTGAATGCTGTCCAAATCATTCTATTTTGAACAAAGCTTTTTAACAATAACATTTTTTGAGTAGTGGCAATATTAATTTTTATTTGTAGTGAATTCTTTTAACATTTAAATGCTTGAGTTCCTTTTGTATAAATACTTTTACTACCCTAAATATACCAAAGATCTGTTCCAACAGTAAAAAAACTGGTGGCTTTGATCCCCGTTTATACTGGTGTGTCAGCAGGGCAGCTTCATAATTTTGAAATCTGAAGAGGGATGCTTTAAACACAGAAGAAAATTTTCAATTAGGCCATTGTTGAAACAGGGGGGAGGCATGATATGTGTGAGAAGTTCTTCAGTCTTTGTCCACAGATGGCCTAGTTAGAGTAGGGGCGTAATCAGGGATAAGGCTTGTGTCCTGAACTTCAGCCCATTTGGAAGAAAAAGGCTTGAGTGAATCTGATGGTCTTTTACCACCAAAAAAAGGCAGTTTTTATTCTTTGGCCTTAGCTCCCACCATTCTACCAAATGTGCCATTCATTTGATCTGTTGGTAAGCTGATTTAGCATGCTGAGCTAGCATAAAATTAACCTGCAAGAAACTCACAACCTGTACTGGAGACTGTGGCAAGAGCAGAAAGAGCACTGGTGCTTCTGTGGGTACCGGCTGCATGTTGCACTGGCTCAGCTGAGTTGTCTCACTGCAGCTGCAAAGTTTTCCAGAGTAAGTTTATTGTCATTTGAAAAGGTTTAAGTTAGATTGTTTCCATTGTTACTTCTTGAAACGTGTCATAAAGAGGAAAGTGATGCTTAGTTTTATAGTGACGTGAGGCACACTTATAAATGAATGTCAATATACATTTTGGTAAAAGGTTGGACTTCTTAACTTGCTTCATTGTTTATCAAATCTGGGAACAATTAATAAAAATCCCAGATGCAAAACTACAGCATGTTCCAACAAACAAATCGGAATACTACAGAAACAAAACCCACATGCTTTTTTGGGAGTGTGGACTTTTTAGTCAAATCATACCAGTGCTTTACAGTCTGCCCCCTTGTTGTTCCACCACCTGCCAAGCATATGCACACACAGCTCTGCATGGTTATATTGGTATAATTAAAGGCTGCAAAGAACTGTTGTGCAGAGCAGTGGCAGCCAGTAAGAGTCGTAGAGGCCAACTTCTGAAGCTGTATTTGCACTGAAAACACTGTATATTTGTGTCCTTAGTTCCAAGCGGATTTTGGTGAAGTTGTGTCGTGATGTTAAGAAGTATGTGCTGAGTTTTGTAGTCTGCTTTTCTCAGTGTTCCTAATAAATTGAATGCATACTTGTTAGACACTTTTGTATTGGAAGCCGTCATATGTGTTACAACTTTCTATTTTAGGGAGGAGATTCTTCAGAAAACTTTATGGGAGAGGGTATCTACTCATGTGATTGAGAATATCTACCTTCCAGCAGCACAGACTATGAACTCAGGGACATTTAACACCACTGTGGACATCAAACTGAAGCAGTGGACTGACAAGCAACTGCCTAATAAAGCAGTAGAGGTGAGAATTTAGTTATTTTAAAAACTTAAAAAAAAAAAAACATCTGTGCAAAACCTGTTGAAATGAAAGCGTAGCTCCAGGGAAGTAAGGTGGTGGTTGGAAGGGCTGACTGCAGTTCTTTTAACCAGCTTACATGCCAGAAAAGGCTAGCAAGATCTTGATGTTGAGAAGCGTATACATCAGTCACATTGTATTCTGCTCTTCTGGTGAATTTTCCCCGTTAAAGACTGGAATACCCCTCCTTTGAGAAGGTTAAACTCTTCGAGGTAGGTATGTTGATTTATGCAAGTTTAACAGATTTTCACTTGCTACAACATAGCGAAGCAAAGCCTAATGTTGACTTCATTAGTAATGGATAAGGCAGCAAAGGAAAAGTCAATTACTTACTCTTATGCTTGTATGTTGTTTTCGACAGTATGCAAATTTTCATACTTGCAAGAGTTGTCATAAACGTGCCTTTACCAGCCGGTGCATGGTACAGTGGCCCATTTCAGTGGGTATTGTTTACTAACTTTCTAGGTGGCATGGGAGACTTTACAAGAAGAATTTTCTCGTTTCATGACAGAACAAAAAGGAAAAGAGCATGATGATATCTTTGATAAATTGAAACAAGCTGTCAAAGAAGAAAGCATTAAACGACATAAATGGAATGAGAGAGCGGAGGATAGTCTGGTACAATGTAGTGGGTTTTTCTGCATTGTTGACTAAGTGCTGTTGAAATCTTTTTACTGAAGTTGCATATTCAGTATCTTTGCATTCTTTTAATGTAATCATAAGATGATAGGGACATGTATCCATCTCTTCTTTTCGATATAATGTTTTAACTCAGTGTTTCTCAATTCATTTTATTATTACCTTTTGTAAATTACTGTCCTAAATAGCATCTAATAAAATGGCTTTGGTTGGTTCACGAAAAAGTCCTTCATAATCCACTGGCTGCCCAAGGACAGCCTTGTGAGAAATGTTTAGCATCAGCTCATTTGTTTTCCTAACTATAACCACATAAAATAACAGCATTTCATTACCATCTTTATAGATTCTGTAATCTGGAGGGAATTCATATTGTTTGTTATATGTTTTACAGTATTTATGCTAGGCTATGGAAGAGTCAAAGGCACAAGAAAATATTTTTGGCAGTGCTTTGAAAAGATACCTCTTGAATAAATCCTGTGTGCCCAATAAATGCTGCTTTTATAGACATCAAAAAATCAAGACAATGTCAGATATCTTTTTTTTAATTTTTTTTTTTTTACTAAATACTGAATAAATTATTTATTGTATACTAAAATGATGTTCTGTATTGCAGCGAGTGATCCAGCACAATGCCTTAGAAGATCGGTCAATATCTGATAAACAGCAGTGGGATGCAGCTATTCATTTTATGGAAGAAACACTCCAAAGTCGTCTCAAAGACAGTGAGTTGTGTGATGCATTCCACTCTTGTGTGCTTTTTAATCTGGGCCAATTTCCAGATCTAGTTCACTTCACTGAAATGCAAGCTTTGCTATCAGAACAAGTGAGACAGTGGTGACAGTTCAAAATGGTACCGATACTTACAGAGATACTTAGCAAAATACAGCCTCAAAAACTAGTGCTCTTGCAATGAGGTAACCGAAAGATAAGTAACAGAGATCTGTAGAGTCAAAAAATGATACAGATGCACAAGTAGAAGAACAGGATAAATTCAGGGAAAGTAGTTTGTCCATTAAGGTTATCAAGCAGAATTAATTTTGATGCAAGTTGCAACAAGGTAAGATTTTTAAATGCCTGACTTGGAACCTAGAGGGCTGTCTCAGTGGAGGGATGCTATGTTTTTTATATACTTCCTTGAAGTATCTACGGGTTGGCAGTAAAAGACATGAATTGCTGCTTTAAGTAAAAGACATCTGACTTGACTCAGTATGGTGTATCTTATGTTCTTAGGCATAAAATGTCCATTCTTGTTCTTGTACCTAATTTTAGAACTATAAATTTGGCTGATTACATGTATTTTGAGTGACACTTAACATCGTGTTTCCTTTTTTAGCTGAATCTATTATTGAAGATATGGTGGGTCCAGACTGGAAAAAAAGGTGGTTATACTGGATAGGCCGTACCAAAGAGCAGGTAAAAGGGGAAAAGAAAAATAAATTGTAGTTCGCTTCCTTTAGAGAACTTTGATTATTACTCAGTAAATTTTCAGAAATACCAACCCTCTTCAGACTATTTAGATTATTGCAAATTTAGAATTACTATTAATTGTTTTAAATATTACACCACAGAGAATTCCATATACTTTTTCATATTGCAGATACGTAGTAGTTTATAAACTGTTTTCCATTCTTTAGGTGAATTACATCTTTACTATTATGCCATTGACCTGTATATTAAAGTTCTTCTAGTAAAAAGAAATTGATGAAAACAGGGTGGAAACTGGGCTATTCTCTTCTATACTTTTCAAGCATGCCTTTTAAGCAGAAATTGCATGCAATTTCCTATCATACTCCATTTGGATTTGTTTAGTATGCGATAGCATTTTCACTGGCATTCTAGTCACAGTTGTATTTTCTGATTGACTGTTTTCATTATTATCTCTCCTCTCATTTGCTCATAGCTTTTGGAAATTTCTTTTGAACTTAAATAGCACCTTCCATTCAATGCCCAGAGATGATGGGCTTTTTATGTTACTACTTCTAGATATTTCTCAAACTGAATCATACTTTAAAGAAGTAAGTAGAGTTTAAAAGAATACAGTAGAAAGTAATTGTTTCAGAGGAAGGAGTTTTACAGTCAACTGTATGCAGCCAGGTATGGGAGAAAGGCAGTGACTTCAACCTGTCTTATTTGAATGTAATGAACAGCAACTTGAAGGTATGAATCCTTGTAGAGTTCTTGCTAGCTGTTAGGCAAAAATTACAGTTCTTATCAGTGTCACAGGTGATACGTGAATATGAACCCTACTAGCAGATGTTCATGGAGAGGAAAGAAGGCTGACACCTATGATTATTTTTTTTTCCACCCTTTTCTTCCTTTTCTGCATTTCTGTGCATAATGAAAAGGAAAAAAAAATGAAAAATTGACAGAGAATTATCCATTCAAAAATACTGTATTTGAGATGTCTTTGCACAAATACCCTTTTGAGTCACTTAAATGTATAGTTAGTAGTGTCAAAGGTATGTTCTGTTCTGGCTTATTAAGCAGGTAGATTGTTTATTAAGGAGGTACTGGTGGTCTCTTGAGTCTATAATAATTGATTCTAACTTACCATTCTTATCTTAGAATATTCGTAATGAAACAAAAAATGAGCTTGAGAAATTAATCAAATGCAATGAGGAACATGCAGCGTATCTGGCAAATGACGAAGTGACAACTGTCAGAAAGAATCTCGAAGCAAGAGGGGTAACAGTGGACCCATGTCTGGTAAGATGCAGAATTGTAACAAAACATATGGAAGCCCCCTGTGATCATTTGAATGTTCTTTCTAGATAGACAAAAGACTCCATCTAAATACAGAGTTTGTAATCCAGATGTTTCCAAATGAATTACTAAATGACTGCTTGCACGCAATTCACACACTGCTGTTGGCTGTCAGACAAATGCACTACAATGTTTTGGAATCTGTCAGTTTAGACTGAAGTCAGAATCTGCTGAGCAGATTTTCTCGCCTACATTATGACAGTGTTTAAAATTATTGTTCAGATGTTATATAGTGGAATCAAGGCCTCTGTGAGCAAGATACAATAAAAACACATTGTGCATTCCTGAGCTTTCAGTGTGGTTGTATGTGCAGTTTGAAGTTCATAGGTGCACTGAAGAGAGGGAAATTTTGCAAAAATACTTGGAAAAAGGCAGGGGTTTTTAGAGTGCCACGAGGGAATGTATTGTACATTTTAAATGTTCTGGAAAATTGCTTATCTCATTGCAATGTAATGCTCAACCGTAATTAGACCTTTTATCTAATTAGATCTAAAATTTTAAATAAATTATAATTTGATCATGAATAACTAATAGATGTAGATTTCCTTTAACAATGATGTATTTTCTGCAGTAACTGTGGCTACCTTTTCAATATTAATACATGTGCTTACACAAGGTAGAAGAGTTATTTAAATACCTGCTGCCCCTTTCCTATACAGTACTTACCATACCTTTTCTAAAGGTCAGAGTAGTGATCCACATCCTCTACATGAGGAGACTGAGTGCAAACTGAATTTCCTTTCTAGCTAAGCAACTGATTTGCTGGATTTTATTTTATGTTTTTTTTGAAGAGCCACATCGATACACATATTTAATTTTGAAGAACTGGGACATAAATAAGTCTAATCAATAAATGTTACAAATATTTGTTTACATAAGATCCACTAAATATTTCTCTATGCTTTAATCTGGTTTAATTGATAAATTAATGAGTACCACTCAAACATGTATTCTCAGTGTTAATGTGAAGATTGCATCATGCCAAGATGAACAATTTGTCCCATTTTGTAGTATAAAATTTAAGCGTATTTTGGCTGCAGGCAATATTTTTAAGCATTCAGTTATGTTACAAGTATGGAATAGTAGATTTTTTAAATTGACAGTCATCTGTAATGTTTGCCATGTGTAACCAACATGTTAATCATATCCCAGTTGGAGACAAATTGCTGAGAAATTTTTAAGTGTATATTACATGGCAGTGATAGTGGAATTCAGAGTTATATTTTAAAATTAAATGCAATCATTAGATTATGCATGATAGTCATTCGTTTAGTCAAATTTAAGTACTGTTTTCCTAGATTAAAGACACATGGCACCAAATTTATAGAAGATATTTCCTGAAGACTGCTTTGAACCACTGCAATCTATGTCGAAGAGGCTTCCATTATTATCAGAGACATTTTGTGGACTCGGAGGTAAATTTCAGAACAGATACACACTGGTGTTTTGCTGTAATATTTCTATCTTGGTTGGAAAAAAAAAATTCTACAAATACTTTAAACTAGCCTAACCTTTCTTTTATATCCTTTACCTTGAGATAGCTGGTGATCTTTTCCATAAAGCTTGTAATTAATAAAATGCCATCCTGGTGGTAATTATATAAAATGACCACTAGATATCAGCCATGACCTAAACATCTGTTACTTATCAACGTGTATTGAAAATGCACTGTTAAAAGCGGTTTTGTACAGCTATTGATATCTTGTTGGTATCCATTTCTCCCACTTTCCCGTTGATATGTGTTTACCTCACTGATACAAAAAATTCAGAAAACATGAAGTAAGGGGGTTGTATGGGGTAAGTATGATAAGTAAGTGTTTAGAGTTAATGCTTTGAACCATATGTGATCAACACAGTAACAATGGAGCTTACAAACAGATCTTTTAAATGACTTGCTGGTTTTGTAAACCCAGGCTTGTGCAACAAATGACAGTATGCATGAAGTCATAGAATCATAGAGTCATTACGGTTGGAAAAGACTTCTAAGGTCAAGTCAAACCATCAACCCAACACCACCATGCCTGCTAAACCATGTCCCCGAGTGCAATATCTACACTTTTTTTGAACACTTCCAGGGACTGTGACTCCACCACTTCCCTGGGCAGCCTGTTCCAATGCCTGACCACTCCTTCAGTAAAGAAATATGCATACATGAGTGTACAGCTCCTGCTAAAAGTGTCAAGAGATTCTTGTAAGTGTAGGATGTTCACTGGACATCAGAGGTCTGACACTACAACTTCCCTCGTTTCAGCTCGAATGTAATGATATTGTCCTCTTCTGGCGAATACAGCGAATGCTGGCAATTACAGCAAATACACTGAGGCAGCAGCTTACTAACACTGAAGGTAAGGCTCATGAGTTGAGGTGTTTTAAACAAAAAATTATTTAGAAATCTTCTAATGTTCCTCTAGGTATGTGTTCCTTTCATGTGTAACATGGCTGGCTGATTTTTGTGTCCCAGTTAAGTAATTAAAAGAGTAAATAGAATTTGACATTTTATTAAATCATTTACTGTAAATAAAATGTCAAATAATTAAGGCACTATCCAGTTTAAAATATTTTCAGATATGCGATGCCAATTGCCAATATCTTTTTCCAAGCAGAAAAAATTTAAATAAATAGTGACTATATTCTTTTTTTCTCAGGTCAATCTGGCTATAGATTTTAATTTTAAAATGTTTGATATAAAAAATAATTTCTAATTGATTTTTTTTTTAAAGCCATGTAATATGTAGACAAGCTAATACAACAGTGGCTTTCTTGTAAAGCTTTATTCATGTAGCAATCTGCTAGTGCTATGGTTTGAACCTTGTCATGTGATGCAAGTTACCCTCCATGGAGAGTAAATTGACCCTAAATGTAGAAAACTAGGTCCTGTCTCTTCAGACCACCTACCTCATTGACAACTGCTGGGCTGAAAATTAGGAAGTTTCATTAGGAGGTATTCCCTCTAAGTATGAAGGGCAAGGATATATGAGTGTTAAGATGGACATAATACTGCTTTAAAGAGTTTTTGATTCCTCTTAGCCTTGTATATACAGCTACACCCCTCTGTGTGTCATCAGTCCTTTAATACCACGCTCTGCTGTCATCATTAACTTATTTTTCCATCTTTCACCTTTAAATGACTTGGCCTTGATTCATCTGATGAGGGTGATGTTGATAGTGAAAGTGTAACTGTTAAGAAGGAGGCAGCAAGAATGCTTACAATGAAAGGTTTGTTGGGCACTCGGTCTTGAAGAAGAAAAACTGCTGAATTTAATAGACAGCAGTCTACAGATATTTTTATCTCCTCCTAATAAAGTCATCCAGTAATAATTTAATTCAGAGAGAGAGTATCCTTTGAAACTTAAACCTCTTTCTCAAAGAATTTTCTGTTTTAATGGCCCAAACAAGGGGCCTATGGGTTTAGAAGTTTGCCTTTTCTCCAACCAGATTGGTTAGTCTGGTAACATATACTACGTCTCCCACAGACCTTCCCAAAATTTTGTCCTTCGGTCATTACAGGTGCAAAAGTGATACCACTCGTGCTTTTTTTTTTTGATTGGTTTGTTGTTTTGTTTTTTTTTACAGTAAGACGCTTGGAGAAGAATGTAAAGGAAGTGCTTGAAGATTTTGCTGAGGACAATGAAAAAAAGGTGAAGCTCCTAACTGGCAAGAGGGTCCAGCTTGCAGAGGATCTCAGTAAGTATCTACTCTATCGTGTTTTGGAACTAGCTTGAAATGAAGCAAATTCTGACCACTGACCTTGAGAACATTTAATGCAATATGGGTTGTTCCTGTGCTAGCATTTAATTAATATAAAAAATGGAATTTTTCTCAAGTACAGTCAGATCTTACCGATTCAAAGGTGGATATGGGTAGTATAGCGTGATAGAACAACATAATTTACACTAGATGTAAATTCACTGATATAAATACATGCATCAATATACTGAAAATTGTACTTAAATCATAATAATATTGTAAAGGGAAGTTCTTGTTTTTCTAATACAACATGGTTAATCCACACCTCGGAGATGTGTCTCTGGGTGCTTCAGTCTTGACTGTGTAAGGTTTTGTTCCCATCGTTTTTTAATTATTGGGTGAAATATGTAGGCTTCCCAAAGATAGTACTGACTTTCAATACAGGTTAGCTGGAAGTGCCTGTGACTTACTGGCCAGCTTATTTTAGGCCATGTATGCAGAAACAAAACCTGTCAGAAACGAAGATCTGATATATTCTGCTTATTAACCTGAGATAACCATTATATTAAGAGATTTATCAAAGAAGAAAATCTAGCAGATTTAACCTTCCAGAAGGATTGCTGTAGTTTAATGCTTTGAGTCACTCAGAACATGTTAAAGGATTTTGTTTTTATTAGAGTAAGATTTTTAAACAGTGAAAGTTTTTAAGGGCACAGTCCAGGCTGAAGTGATACTTCTGTCGTCTACCAGCACATGCAATAAGGTTTAGACTGACTTTTAGCTGATGGGGCTTGCTCTTGCACATATGTTGTTGGTGTTTTGGCTCATCCTGCTATTATTTTGTGAGACTTCCACTTAAACCCCAGCTGTACACCTGGACTGGCAGGGGGGAAAAAGAATGCTGTGCAAAAAGGAAAAGAAAAATTTGTGATAAAGTTCACACAGATATTTCTATATCTGCATCTTGAGATCACAGGTGACCTTTCTTCTTAGACTTTTATTTTATGGTTGATGTAGCAACTAAGTTTCTCTTAAAATATAACTTTGAATGTTTAATTCAAAATAAATGAATGCTGGGGTCAGTGTTTCTTCTTCTATTTAGCAATGTTCTGATATTCAAGGGTCAGTGGGACAGAGAAGCCTTCAATTGCTGTTATAGTTTCCTAAGTATGAATTCTATCTTCTACTTTTTACATCCAAAACATCATATAAAACAAATGTTTTGCTCACAGTAAACTCAAAATCTACGATTTATTTTTGACAATGATGGTTTGGTTACATTGGGAGTGTTCTCAAAGAAGAGAAGGCTGTGAGGGGACCTAATATATGCTTACAAATATCTGAAGGGTGGGTGTCAGGAGGATGGGGCCAAACACTTTTCAGTGGTGCCCAGTGACAGGACAAGGGGCAATGGGCACAAACAGAAGTACAGGAAGTTCCATCTGAACGTGAGGAAGAACTTCTTCACTTTGAGCGTAACAGAGCACTGGAACAGGTTGCCCAGAGAGGTTGTGGATTCTCCTTCTCTGGAGATATTCAGGACCCGCCTGGACAAGGTCCTGTGCAGCCTGCTGTAGGTGACCCTGCTTCGGCAGGAGGGTTGGGCTAGATAACCCACAGAGGTCCCTTCCAACCCCTACCATTCTGTGATTCTGTGATATCTTCTTATTGGAAATATTGTTATTAAAATACCAGTCAGGTATTTGCTGTCCTTTAGAAAATGCTGGTGTAGTATTTTGGTATTGTGAGTGTGAGTTTCAGTGAATCTAGGGTGAATTGTCTGAGTTTTTTTGACTGGTCTCTGAAACAGGTGGTGTGACTATATAATTTTTATTATAGGTTCATAATTTTCCGCAAACATCCTGTGTTGCTTTTGAAACTTGTTATCAACCTTCATGTAGTCACTCTTTTAGAGTGGGTGGAATGTGTTCTACAAAATAAACCATCTTCCTCTCTCTCTCTATATATGTATGTTGAGGTAAAACTAGTGGTAACCTGCATAGTGGGGCACAGATATTTAACAAGGAAGTTAACTCCTTTGATTAGTGAGCAGTGCTGCTTGCTTTCTAGCTGTGACACTGGATGTTAATTTTTTTCCCGAGCAAATACTGACATAGAGTGAAATGTGGTCATTTTGATTTATCCTTGTCCATGTTTCAAAACAAGATAAAGCAGCACTAGAAAATACATAATGCTTAAGCTAATCCCTCTCTATTTTGCGCTGAAATTGACTTGGAATGTTTGCATTGTCAGTTTTGCTTCTCCCCAGCATCACAAATAACCTCCCATTTCAAAGCAGTAGCAGCTCCGGTCGTTATTTTGTAAACCAAGACTAGACCTGTAAGAGCAGCCTGCCTGTGTGTTTATAATCCTAGGTATCTGTGTTTTAGCATATATGCTTCAAGTTTGTAGTCTGCATTTCATAAATTACTGTGTAGCTAAAACACCGTCAGTGCACTGTATTTCTTGAGATTCAGGAGGTCACAGATCCCACACACGTTTTTCTAAGGAAATACTCATTATTCAGTACAAAACGATGTATGATGTCATGCTCTGTTTTATTGTACCTATGGGAAGATTTTAAAACTACCACTGCTTAGCTCTGTAGTCAGATCAGCAATGTTCTCTCTACTTCCTGCATGCTTTTATTGCGAAGTGGTTACAATTTTTATGGGCAAATGACAGCAAAAAGGTATTTCTTTGCCTTTCCCTTAATGAGTAGAGTGCTTTTCTGTGGTGAAGGTTTCTTTATACTCCTGAGACAGTTTTTGATAGCATAGAGCATTGAACTCTCAGGTGGCTTTACGAGTGATTTCCTTTTTACAGCATTTAGTGATGATCAGGACTCTGCTTAAGGAAAGAAAATCTTGCTTCCCACAACAGACATTCATAAAGTATTTTAATTAGGAATGGAAGGGATCTCCTGAATCATGAAGTCCAGTCTCTCTGTTCCTGGCAGCTGTGTTTATATAACCCAGCTCATTCACATATCTTGAACTCCATCTTTAAAGCAGTTAACTTGTTGGGGCTCACTGTTCATACTGAAGATGTGTTCCAGGATGTCGTTCCTGTGATAGTTACGAAAGGTCATTTAATTTCCAGTCTGAATTTGTAAACATGAAGCTGGGATTTGCTCCCGGATTGGAAACTGTACTTGCAAATCTAAATTATTTATATACCTGAGGTTGGGACGCTTCCTCTTGATGCTGATGGTAAGGCAACACTGTCTCACTTCTGTTACATCAGTCTTTTGATGCTGACGCACCATTGTTTGTTCAGGATACTGGTTAATGTCAAACTGTTTCTGACATGGGTGACCGAGTCTTGTAATGAGAGCTTGTATAAGACTCAAAGCTTATTTGAGCAGGTTTTGTTACCTGTGTTCTACAGCCCTGAGTGGTATTTTATACATGAATGTTCCTTGATGACCTTTAGGCCCCAAGTCTTGCTGCTTCTTAATGTTTGTCTTGGGTTTTATTCTAAAGAGTGTAAACAGATCTTTTGAACAGTTTCTAACAAGTTACGTATTTTATAATGTGCTGAAGGTTACCTTTTCTTCAAAGAAAGGCTTTAAGTTTAATGTAAATGTACTCCTTATCACAAGTATCATCATGATACTTGTACCAGTGAACAGTTACTAAGTGTATGGAAATAAAGAAGCCCTAGGACTAGAGGCCATCTGGAAGAAAGGATCATAAGGTACAAGAAGGGGCAGAGCAGAAGATGAGTAGCTGATTTGGAAAAAGTGACTTTTAAAATGTCCAAAAATGCAATCAATCCATAAGAATACCTGTACTGAGAGAGGCCTGTGGTCTGCGTATCCCAGTGCCCTGTCCCTGGCAATGAGCAGGCGTGGGTACTTAATGAACTGCATAAGAACAGGTTAAGCATACCAGTAGTACTTGCCTGTTATGCTCTGTCAGCATGTGACAGTCTGTAGTTCCAAGACTTCCTAATCCTGAGGTAATATCTTTGTGATTAATAGCCATTCATGGATTTTTTTTTTTTCTCCAGTGAATTTCTCTAATTGCTTTTTGAACTCATGTAAACTTTGGCATCTGCAACATCCTGTGGCAATTAGTTCCAGAGTTTAACTACACACTGTGTGAAAAAGTACTTCCTTTTGTTTGTTTTTGAGCCACCTGCCAGTTTCATTTGGTTCTGCTTAGTTCTTGCACTGTGAAAAACATTCAGTAATCTTTCCCTATTCATTTTTTTGTGCCACTCATGACTTTATAGATGTTTGTACTACCCGCACTTGCTCTTCTTTTTCCTGGCTTGAAAAGTTCTCATCTATGTAGTGGCTGCTTGCGTGGACATTGTTTCATAGCTTCAGTCAGCCTTGCCACTCTTTTCCCCCTTTCGGTTCTACTAAACCCTTTTTGAGATGAAAGAGCAGAATGCACACAATAGTCAAAAAGTATCTGCATTATGGACTTATATAGTTGCATTATGACGCTTTTGGGTTTTTAATCTGGTCTTTTTACAGTAGTTCCTCATAGTCCATTTCCTCTGTTGCCTGCTGGTGAGCAATGAGCTGATGGCTGCACTGGACTATCTGCTACAAATCCAAGTACCCTTGTGAGAAGCAACAGCCAGTTCAGAGCCCATCAGCCTATTCATTTACCATCCCATGTTTTTAAACTGTAGGGACAGTTAAGATGTGTTAATTGTTTTGCTGAGGATGCAGAGACAGGAGGAGATTGCTGTCTGTCTCTTACATGTCTAACTGGGTACGTTGGGCATATTCAGCAATTGGTAGGAACCTGTTTTAATGCAGTTGTTTACAGCCTCCCTCGCAACTGGGGTGCATTATTTGTATTGAAGTTCTTCACCAGGTCTGTCAGTGGAAGAATGTACCCAGGTCTTTCACCTTATCTTGGATAGCATTATCAGCAACAGGAAGAATTATGTTTACTTTTCAGTTGGCACATGCATGTTGATTGCTGAAGGACAAAATATTTTGGTTTGACACTTATATTCCACACAACTTAGTATTTTACTGTATGCTTAGTTAAATCAGTATCTTAAATATACCACATGCTAGGTTCTGTAAGAAATAAAATGGCATAGAGGGTGCTAAACACACAATGATAAATGTCAATCTTTTAAAAAGAAAAATTCTGCTCATAAAAATGCCTCTTGTCAGGACTGCCCTGTTTGTATTGCAGGCTTTCAGGCACTGTGTATGGCTGGAGGGAAAACCTAGTATCTCATGGCGTCACGTCAGTCCCTTCACATGACTACGGCAGTGTAAGGCACAGGAGTGTGTAGCTGTACACAAAGCTTTTCCACTTTCTCTTTTTTTCAAATGTTAGTTACCCTTTGTTTCTCCAATACCTTAGAGGATGGATCGCTCATTCTATCAGTAATCTTTTATAGTATTTACTAGTTCATACTGTTTTCTACTGTATTCGTGTTTAACTTTTCCAAAAGGACTGACACAGAACATTCATGCACACTGCCTCTGAACTTACTGAAAGTTTTTATATCTTAAATGGTTTTTTAATTTTTTTTCTGCAAAGTTTAATAAAACAGTAAAGCTGCTGGCATTTGCTGAGTTTCAGGTTATTTTTGATGGCAATGCTAAAGTGGGTTGATTATTTATAAAAGACAATTCTTTGTCACACCTTCCCTAGAACTATATATTTTTAATTATGTTTTTCAGTATTGGGTAATACTTTTTTTTTTCTGGGAAAAAAGTGAATAGATGGGTGAAATAATTTGATTTGAAGATAAATACTGTCTTTTCTGCTGTTTTAACACAAATGATAGAGTAATAATTTCAGCAGAAATACTCCATAGTTCTATGCAAAATTGATAACATATGGATAAATCTTAACTTTCTGTAGACTACTTTTTAACATCGCAATCTTTCTTAATGTTGAGCTCGCAGTGAAAGGCTTCCCAGAACTACCTAATGCTTTCCAGAATTCCACTCTCCTGGACTTGCTCTTTTTCTATAAAGGGCCAAAGTAAACTTCCTCTCTAGTGTGAACTTTGTGCAGTTATTAAGTTGCCGTGCAACTTTCCAACACACGATGGCAATGAATGGCCTTTCTGGGAGGAGTGGGGAGGAGGAGCGTGCAGCACAGCTGGTGCCAAGCCTCCTCTCTCTGGCTACTTTTTCTTACTTTTTGATGCATGAGCATGGCTTAGGCATTTGTATTTTGAATGTTAGGGGGTTTTTTCCCTCTGGGAGGAAGATGCTCTTGCCTTGCCTTGTCCCTCTTTTTTTTTATTTCCGCTCTTTGGTTTCCGGCTTGTTTGTATGACATACAGTTTATGAAAATTGTAAGGGATGGTCATTTTTCTCATTAGCCACTGCATGAAAGTATTAGGTTGTTAAGCTTTGTTACTAAAAAGTGTTATGAACTGAATGCGTTAATCATTTCAGAAAGGAAATGGGATCTTCTAGTGTCTTATCCTAAACCTAAGCTACACGTATTCGTATTGCAGTAGCATTTAAAACATGCTAGGTGGTGTACATGTACGTTGAATACTTAAGGTGAATCCTAGCTTCAGACAGTCAGCAGGAGCTTTGCCATTGACTTCACTAGAGATGAAATTACACAGACCCCAAAGAAATATGCATGTTCTGTCTTCACTTATTTCTTATCTATATTACTTTTAAACAGCTAAATTATGGGTGTTGCAAAGGCATCTTTTATATGCACAGGATAAATACATTTAAGAATAGTACACACAAAGCATCTTTCCTAGGTCAGCGTACTATTCATCCAATATTCTGTTTCCTCACAAGTTAAAAAAGGAAAAGAAAACCCAGAACTTTACCAAATTATAAGTAAAACCATGTGCATTTACACAGAGTCAGTGGCAGGAGGTGGGAAGGGACTTGTGGAATGCCTGTGGAAACTTGATCCTGAAATTACTAGGTATGAATGTGAAGGGCTCAGCCTCCGAGTTCATTTGTCAGTAATGTTGACACCTGTACAGGTGTCATGGGCTAGCTGAGACTTCACTCTGCACAAAAGCTTTTTGAAACTTTTGAGGAGTGAGCCCTCACATAAAGAAAAGATAGTTGAGGGCCATTTGTTTAAATTCTGTCACACATTTATAAGGTATGAAATACAACAGTTTGCAGAAGTTCATTATTTTCTTGTAAAGACTAAAACATATAAAACCTAAATAAACTAGTGTTACAGTAAAATACTTTCAAGTTTTATATCTAAAGTCATTGCTTTAAAGTCACTGCATTAAATTAACTTTTTCTCTTGTGTTGAACCCATAAGTGTTGAATGTAAACCTTTTGCAAATTCTGAGCCTGAATAATTTAATATCCTATATGAATATAATAAACTCACCTTTTTAATGGAGTTAGCTAAGGTTGGTACTTCTATATGCAAGTTGCTGACTCAGGAGCTGAAATTCCTGTGATGTATTTGGCTGAGTGGGCTCTGTTGTGTCTGTTGTATGTAACAAACTGATTTAAATCCAAATGAGTCTCCTTTTTTTGTTATGCATTTGTGCAGTTGGAGATAAATTCCATGAGCGACACTTTGCAGATAATGACTTGCTCTGTGATTACTCTTTTTTTCTTTCATTGCTGTTAGCTGCAGAATAAAAATGTTGTATGAAACTAATCCTTTATTGTGGTCATTACTGTAGCCTAATTAAATTTCAGTCCCTTGAAATGACTGCCAACAGTATTTTGATTTGACCTCTGTCCTACATGACGTTGTTGATTACGTGTTCTCCTTAAACCGTGCTTTGACTTGGCTTTCTAAAGCCTTTGCTTCCATTTTCCCTCCTAGTATGAGCTTCAGCTTTTTTAGAAGGTCACAGCATTTCATAGGGGGCAAAGCTCAGCTGTAGCGGGAAAGATCTTCTCTCAAATAAGCAGATCTTAAGTAATTTTCCCCAAGAAACCAGAGGCAGACGAAACAGCTCAAAAGGCATTGGTTAATAGTCCTTAAATGAATGCTTAAGGTCCTTGTTCAGAACCAATGGGGATTTCGGTATTTACAAGATACAGAAAAAAGGTGTAATTTTGAAGATATTTGAATGCAGAGCCCATGTGTTGCTCCTACTGCTCAGAGACACATGAGAAACAGGAAAGCACACTAGGAAATCCAAATGGAGAGTAATTTTATTAGAATCTGCAGAATTATGGTTATTTCGTGCTCTCATTTTTTCCATAATGCTTAAATATTGGAGTTTTAGAAGCTACATAAGTAAAAATATGGTCACTTCATCATTGTAAGACAGTTCACAGGAGTGGCAGCAGTCTTGCGTTGCTCCTTTCAGCTGGTTGTAGCTGTGAAGAGCACTCAGAGTCTGATCCTGCACTAGCAGAGGGTTGCACCGGGAGATGCTGTGGCCTTCTAACCAGGTGAAAGCAGAGCAGCCATTTCCCTCTGGGAATCACTGAACAGATCTCCAGCTTCTGAGAAGCATGCGCAGGGTAGCTGCCATCTTCACGGTCCCCTGCCAGCAGCTTCCCCCGGGACGTTAATGTGGCCTGCCACCTTATCAGAGGCTGGTTGTCATTTAGAGCACATTCATTTCTGCCCAGATCTCAAATCAGTCAAATGAAGTGCTTGTGTGGGCCATCTGTGTCTGAGTTCAAGCTTGTGCTGGTGTCACCGGTTTGCTGGTGGCAGTGTGACTCCCATGCTCCCTTTGAGCTCTGCAGAGGGCCGGGTGCTCCGTGGCATGGGAAGTCAGAGGGCAGTGCGCTTCCAATCAGTCTGTGCGGTTGTGTCTTCGATTTCCCCTACCTCTGAACGTGACCAAGTCAACAACAATGCATCCCATTATTTTTAGTAGTTTTGCTAACTTTCTGGTACTCTGTTAGAATGCAAATCAATTGGTTTTGCATGATTATCATGTTTTTAATTCCATGTAGGGAATTTATGAAATTAACCCAAGCAAGCGGGCTTTGATATGACAGACACCAGTTGAATGTCTTTTGTTTTTTTTTTTCTCTCTGAGTTTTGAGGCAGCTGCACAAAACTAATGAATTAAAACCAGAAGAATGTGTAGGATGGTCTGTGTCAAAGTGCAGATAAGGTAGTTCCTGCTTTGTGTCATGGCAGAAAGTGCTTTAAAAAGCTGCATCTTCTCAGAGAGGGAAGTAATCCTCAAGAGAAAACATACATCACTTATAAACCTCCTGTGATGGAGTGATGGTTTACTTAACTTAAGAATCCCAGATGACCAAAGTCTGTCTGCTGTGATTTCTGAAAGTTATTGATGAAGAGTTAGGCACTGATGTCCAGGTTCTAAAACAGATCCTTACAAAGTTCAGCACATTTGTCACTGACTAAGCGAAGCCTATCACTTAAAGTTGACATTGAAAAATAATGATAAACTGCTACATGAGTAATGACATATTTAATGCCTGTTAATCTTATCCTAGACCCATGTCTCTTGTACTTGAGGGTCATTCTGGTGTTGTCTGCCAAGAACTTATTTTTTTCCTAAAATTTCCTTAATGATGCAAGGATCAAAATATCTAACTGGATTCAGTCTTCTTTTTAGTTGCTTATGGAGGTACCTATTAATCAAGATTTAAATAAGTACTTATGGAGAGATTACTATTTGTACCAATGCAAACTTTTAAACTGACGAATGTATGTGTTTTGAACTAGTATGGAACTGTGGAGTGTACTATTCACATTTCCAAAAGCTGGAGAAGTCACTGTCGTGTATGTTGCACATTGATAATGTTGCAGTTCACTCTGCTTCCAATTTAGAAGTCTATATGAAAACAAAAGGGAGGGAAATATTTTTAGCTAGGAATGATAACAAACTAAGAACAAATAATAGAACAACTTGTTTCTCTTCAGGGCCTGATGGCTTAAGTTTCTGGCTGTCAAAAATTAAGTTTATTATTATGATGATCTAAAAATTTATCTCATCACCATTTCGTTTTCCAACATTTTTAGAGACACTTTCATGGAAATAACCCTGATAGCATATTATTTTATTACATGGCTAACCACTAAGTGTGTTTTATTTTGGGTGGAGAACCAACGTATATCAGTTATTTCTTATGTTAAGATGTCTTTACAGTTTTACAGCCTTAAGGTTACAGTAGCCTTTATATAAGTAATATACCTTGATAGCTGTATATGTCCTTTCTGCATAAGTAAAATTTTTGTTACATAACTAGATGAATCATTTCTGGTTTGCCTTTATACTTTTCACTATTTCCACCCAAAATAATGAGCATCATGTTCTGATTCATTGTAGCTTAACAGTTTTGATTTTGAACTTAAATCTTTCTGTGTCCATAAGTCTGATTCAAGATGAGAGACTGTTTTATGAGCTTGCCTTGTCATTCTGCTACTAAGCTGCTTCTATCTGCGCAGCAAGCAGCGCAGCTAAATTCTGTTCAACGATTGAGTTACTAGAACAGTTTTAATGAAAAATCTAAGGTAGAGACAGAGAACTGAAAGATGCTGAAGTCCTACCTTGCTGTTGTAGACATCATGACTCTCTCAAACTTGCAGCTTAATAGAGATTAATAATCATTTGTACATTAAGCTAGCCTTAATGACAGAATAGAAATGTATACTAGTTTGTGACCTCAAATCATGATTTGGTAATATTTAGTTTCTTTTCTGTGGACAAGCGGGACTGATCTGTAATAGCCTGTAGAAGCATATCTTGTAAAGTCAGTAGTCTGCATAGTTGTCTGGCTTCAGCCCAATACCTCTGTTCTCATGTGCTCCGTCGGAGACAGAAGGACTTCGTGCTTGCCAGCCTGAGGAGCCCCGGGGACCGCTCCAAGAAATACAGTCAGCTTCTGTTCTGTTCAACTCAGGAGGGGGAAATGTGTTGCCGAAGCCGTTTCATTAAGCTGCAGAGGTCTCGCTTGTGAATCTGGGGCAGCCGTAGGTCAAGACATTGATTGATTAGTAATCTGCAATTTCATCAGCACAATGCACAATTCCTGTTTCTGGTGCTAAAAAGCATTATTAGTAATGCTAAAATAAGGTTCCAATGCTCAATACGTTGTAAAAATAGCTGAAATGTTTTCAGACAAACTCTCTTCTGCTGCCTGGTTATCTGTAGTCTAAAATAAAGGTGATACTGCTTTGTACAGGCAGCTGATAGCTTTGCTCAGATATGATATGCAGGGATTCATAATTAATAATGATATTAATACTTGCAACAAAAGTAATTGCAGTGATGACAGCTGTAATTTTTTTTTCTGTCTAAAATGACTTCTTGAGACTACGATTTTATTATGTTTCTGCAGCAGGCTAAATACACAGTCTGGAGGTGATCTTTTCCTGTTTTAGAGGAGGATTCACTTACAACAGGGAAAAGAAAAAATGTGCACTATATATGTCTTTGTAGGAAACGGGCTCCTTGATTTTTTTTTTTTTTTTTTTTTTCCTGTTAATGCCATGCAAAAGGAGAGTTTCAACCAGGTCACCAGCAGGCAGTTATTGATGAACTCATATCCATGAAATTGATATGTTGACTGACTCTTGGAGCTTTCGATAGTGATATTTAAATAATATGTTTAGCACTCTTGTCTGGTTGTAGGGTTTAAAGTAAATATTTCTGAAAGGACACTGAAATACTGTCTTAGTCTGTTTAATAATGAAAGCATCTTACCTGATGCACTTGGATAGTGGGAGCATGCCCCTGTCCTTCTCGTTGTCTTTCTGGAACTGAGAACTGGAGTACAGCTATTCTAGATTTTGCTCAGATTAAAATACCTTTTATCTCAAGGTGGCAAAGGGATTTAAGGCAAGTAGGAAAGTTGTCAGTAACTCTGGTGAATGTGATGGTCTAGCTTTGTATGTCTGAGAGGGGAAGCCTGATTTATAAATGCCTTTACAATGTCTTTATATCATAGTTATCCTATTTCAGTGAGCATACTTTGAAATCAGAATTTATAGAAAGAACTCCATTAAACTGGCTGCAGATTCAAATCTCATTATAGATTGCAATATGTGTAAGAAACATTTTGTAGCAACAAAGGAAAGCTACTACGATGTAGCATCAGTTAGCATTTTCATTCAATCTAACTGGTAGTAACTAAAGACTATGCTAGCTATTTTCTGCAAGCTTGCATTTTAAAGGCTGTATATTTTTAATGATTCATGGATTTACTACATGGACTATTATAAATTCCATTTAAACTTTTCAAGGTTCTACAGTGCTTTTATTACACTAATGAGCTAATTGTTTAAGAATCATTCACATGATTCATCTTCCTGCTCAGCCTTTTTTAAAAAACTTTTAGCTGCTGAAACTCTCTTGACAAACCAATATTTATAGCAGTTTGACAGCAGGATGAAGAACAGCGTTTGTCTTTGTAACAGCTTAAAGAAAAGGCCTTTCCTGCACCCAGCCATGCAGTTACAATCTTGACCTCTTTCTTATGCTGGGAACATACATACAGAAGACAAGCAGCACCTCCCATGTGTTTTCTTGACCCTTTGACTGTCCATTCACTTCCCATCTGTTTTGCAGCCTTAAAGGAACAGAGGGGGCCTTCTACTTATAAATCTGTCTTTGCAGCTGATAAATGGTGTTCTGTCTCTTTAAGGGCAGCCTGGGTGGTTTTGCCTTCCCCCTCCCCTCCTCTGCCCCCAGAAAAAACTTCAGCTTTCCTCTTGGCCTCGTCCAGAGAAAAATATGGTACGTGAACAAGAGGAAACTGGCGAAAAATGTGATGGGTAGTTTCAAAGGATTTTCTGAAATTCAGCAGGACTTGACCTTGCAATGCTCAGTAAATGATAGTAGCTGTTAGGCTGGGGTTGTGTCAGCCATGAGAAAGCGTGTTGATGCAGGTCTTGTAACTGCGGGTGGAAAGTCTGCTTTCTGGGGCATTATTTGGAGTGGCTGCGAGTGTGCTGCCTCATACTATTTCAATAAGAAGGAAAGCTTTTCCCTGGCCCTTAGAAAATTCAGGAATGTGGTACAAAAGGCTGAACTCCAAAGAGATGATTTTCCTTCCCCCACCCCGTTCTCCACCTGACTGTTCTTGGGGGGTTGTGTACAACTGTGGGGTTTGTGTCTTAGGTAGCCCTAAGCTAAAATTCAACTTTCAATAGAAAACTGTGGATTGACATTTCCAGTTTTTAATGGTGTACTTCTGGGCATTCTGATGAACTCTGACTACAGACTGGGCTTTCCTTTTCACTAGAGGAAAGATGATGCATTCACAGCGGTAAATTCAACATTTCTGCCTCTCTGGTTAATTAACCATAACACAGAAGTAGCACAGCAAGCAGTGAGAATGTTTATAGGCAAGGAAGGGATTAAGAAAGGAAGGAAGATTAAAAAAAAGAGGGGGAGGGGAACACTGAAGTTTAAGCACAGTCCAGAGCAAAAGGAGAAACAACTATGAGCTTTCAAATATCAAAGCCTTGTAAACATTAGTTGGGGGTAGAAATCGCTTTAATGTGGAAGAGGAGGATTTATAATGATGTATTAACACATTTTTATTGTGATTGTTTCGTGCTGAAAGTTTCATCAGAGTACAAAATAAAGATCGATCTGTGTCCAGAAAGATTTTACAATTTTTCTTGATGCTGCAACTGAAATCTGATGTCATATGGGCAAACTTGTAAACAGGGGAAGGGAAAGCTTTTTGATTTGCCTAAAATATTTACGCAGTTTTCTCCCTGTTGTGGCACAGACAGATATGAATGTCTTCAAAATTCTGTGCTAAAACCATTGGTATTTTACAGGTAAGTATGTATGATTTTAGTGCCTCAAAATTCATTTATCTTCAGAAGCACAAGCATGACAGGTTTTGCAGGCAGAGGCCACATCTTTTATTAAACCAATTAATGCAGCTGGAAAATATCTAGAAAGCTTTTTCTGGCTAGTTAGAGCATGGTTAAAATAAATCACTAATGTACTTTGATTTTGCAATTTGTGTTTAATATTATTTTGAGGGGTTTTTTTGTCCTTATCTCAGATACATTTGATAACTTCAGCTGTTTCATTTTAGCAGTGATTCCCCAGTTTCTGCATGTTTAATTAGTAGATACGCTCAGGTATCTAAGGCAGCAATCAGTAAGCAACACTAGCTGTAAGAGTGAATATTTTAGGAGTTTCCCTTCTGACCAGCTTATGATATTAAGCAAAGCAAACTTTATCTGTGACTGCATCCTTCTGCGTTCACAGTGCATCCAAATCCTCATTACAGATCAATTAGTCTGGTTTTGAGCCTTTTAGGATCACAGGATTAATGAAGAGAAAATGAGTGGGTAGCAGTATCATTTCACATGGAGATAAGGACAGACTGAGCATGAATGAGGATCTCAAGACATCTGAATAAAGAATTTCCTCATTCTGTCAGTGAAGTTTTATGGGATATGGAGGGAGGATTATGGGAATATTCATGACCAGATCAAGAGGCATAGTGACTTGATGTATGAACCAGCTTATCTTTTAGGTAAACACAGGGTAAATGGGAAGTAGAATAGCCATTCATTGCCCCTAGGCCTGTGAACTTTACTGTTCTAAAGATGGAAACAGGGGTTTAGTTACAGTTATTCTTCATTGATTTCATCTGATTTTTGATCATTGTTTAGCAGGTGCTGGAAGAATTATGTGTTTGTAACTTGAGGTGTGTATTAAAACTACCAAAGACCACATCATCTTTCTAGAATCCAGTGTAAGCGATAGCAGATATTTAAAAGTCTGCAGTACTGTAGAATAAGAGTGTAGCACTTCAACAGCCTTCTATGATACTGGGCTGTTGTGTCAGGGTGCTTGGGTAGTTCAACCAAAACAAAAGTAATTTGCTAGCAGGTCTGAATGCTTTTAATCTGTGGCTTACTTGTACGTAGTGGAACGCAGTATCACAAAACCAAGAAGGAGCAACAGGGATCACCTTTATCTACCCCTTAATTTACTTAGGTAGTAAGTATGCTTATCTGAAACCCAAATGATGTTTTGGGTTTGGCATGTTGATAAACCTTCCTCGAAACAAAATGTACTATAATTTACAAGTGTAAGTCACTAATATTTTGATCTAGGTGTTGATCAAACCCCTGCAAATGTGGGTACACAGGTTGTGCATTTCACAGAGGAGAGAACTTCCCCAGATAAAGATGGGTAACATCTGACTCTTAAATTGGAACAATTAATTGTTGTTCCAAATGCAATGTCACATGGTGCTGATGAAATTACGGGCAGTTATCCCAGAATTGCAGACCCTGCAATTACACTCATTAGAAGAGCTCTGCCCGAACATTTATGTTTACTGGTTTATTAAGATTAGTGTTGTGTAAATGCATAACTCTGCTGTTAACCTATTTGAAAAGTAAACCAATTTAGCAGACTGCTTCTCTGTGCTACAGAATGGACTTGGGGGAAAATGTCACAGGTTGGCTTGGTTCTGCTGCTGCAAAAGGCTTTAATACTGCTAAGAATACAGGGCATAGCATGAATAATTGCAGCTATTTGGCAGTCATTGTAACTGTTCTTTTTTAAGAGTCGCCAGCATGTTTTTCCAAGGTATTAAATTACCTCAGGACCTCATAATTATTACAGTTAAGCAATCATTTCAATTCAGGCCAATTATAAAAACTAATAAAGTGCTCATAATATGGATGCAATTTTAGTATGTCTGTTCTCTGAGCAAACACAGCTGATTCAGTATATTCTGGTGGAATACATACTTGCTATCCTGTTATTTTAATATACCCTAATCAGAAAATGAAAATAGATTTTGTTGGCACAAACCTTTTTTAAGGATGAAATAATAATTATAGATTTTTGCTGATGCTGTTAATTTTCAGGACTGGAATATTTCATTAGCAAGAGGTTGAGAAGGGAAAACATTTACATTTAATACTGCTAAATCTGCCTGCTTTAACTAAGTCTAATGGCTTGATCAATACAAAGAACATAATTGCGGAAAGCACATAGCAATTAAAAAAAAATCCACATCAAAAGTAAAGCTATTGAAAGCACAACATGAATGGATCTTCTGGGTCGTTAGATCTAATCTCCAGTTATCACTGGCAACTGCTGCTCATTTTGGAGGATGAGGTGCAGGATTAATAATTTCCAAAAATATATCAACTCTGTCCAAGATAACAGGACGTTATTTCAAAGGCCAATTTCGTGAATATACATAGAGCATCAGTGTTGGAAGCCGAGCTAGGCAGTTGCCTAAATATATGTCATAGAATTAATGTTTTCATTACACAAGAGATTTATATACTGACATGCAAACAATACATATTCTCTTTTTATTTAAAAAGATAGTAATGAAAACACTTTGAATGTGCTTTGTAAGGAGAAGTGATCATGGCATTACTTTTTTTTCATTGGCAGCTTTCAAAGACTCTCTCTGCTGAACTGAATAGAGGAAATTTTTTGTTTGTTTGTTTCCCCCTGGTAAAAATCAGCTACTGCTGTTTATTAACTTCCAAGATACAACTTTTGCCCTCACACTGACTGTAATCTTCATTTAATATCAAAGTACTTTAAAAAAACAAAATCAGCTGAAATTCAAGAAAGTTCTTGGGTGTTCGTTTTAGGACCCAGAGTGTGATTCAGCCTCTCGGTGTATCTATGTGTGTAGATAAGGACCTCTGGGGAAGGGGACACTGAAGTGTTGAAAGTAGAAGTGGCTTGCCCTTCGGCACCTAAGAACTGCGTGATAAAGATACAAGTTTGAGGTTTCTTCATCCTCAGGCAGGCTATTTTCCATATTTTATTTCAAATTCTAACTAAAATTTTTTACTTCTGTTAGAACAGAGCTACGGAATTTTGTTGAGTTTTTATTATATATTACCATTATTAGTATAATTACTCTAAAATAGGTTTCATAACTGTCTGTGGGATTGTCACTTTGTTGCTGGATGAAACTTTTAGTTCCCTTAGCTACATCCATAGAGCATTCTCTTTGGAGGTGACTTTTTTTTTTTTTCCCCACTCATGCTTATGTATCTTGTTTAAAGCTGATTGTTTTATTTTTCTTTCTGTTATGTTGTTATTTCAGCTCAGCAAAGCAAGTTTATAACATATGGTATTGCTAAAGAGAAGAAACATTAATAAAATATTTTTAAAAAAAATCAAACCTTGTGTCTCATACAAGGAAACATACGACTTCAATCCAGTCATATTTTTAGCTTGAAAAAAATTTTTTTTGTCTGTGTTTATGCTCATCTAACTTATTTCTGCCTGTCCTACTGCTCTCTCCCTGTTCCTTCATATTTCTGAAGTGTGTGTTTTTCATGGCTCTAATCACACACAGAAGGAGCTTCAATTCAGGATGTGGTGAGAAAGAAGCAGGAAATCTCGCAGGCTTTGGATTCCAGCTATGTTCTAAATCTTGCTTCTTAAGCAATTTAATAAATCAAATAGGTTATATGATGACAAGTGTTGTATGGAATTGAGAAAAGAGTGGAAAGAGGCCTAAACCCCTGAATTTTTCCCAATCAGTGTTGCCTTTTTTTTTTTTAGTAACTATTTGTAGTTGTGTTCAAGTGATGGTTTTGTAGAGAAATAAGCTCCCAGCTTTTAGTATTTATATAAAATAAGATTCAGCCCACATCCATCTGGTTACTACTGAAATGGAAGGAAATAAAGTGCAAGTTGTAAACATTCTTAACATTGTGCATGCCCTTTCGAATAGGCGTCTTGAAAACTGACGTTTGGTTCCCTGAAATTCGCCCTGCTGAAAGGGCACTAGCTTTCAACTCTTTTTAGAATGATCAGTAGTGTTTGTGACGCTGTGGAGAGTAAGGATGTTTGGTTAAAAGAGAAAGGGATTAGTGGGCATTATTTAAAAGTTAACAACTCCGTACATGTAACGGCAGGTGTACAGTCGTTCTGCTGTGCATGATCTAATGGAAATTTCAGGTTTTTGAAACACAACATTTCTAGTATTGGATTGCTTTAGTAAATTTAAAAATTATTAAATTAGCATGACAATCATAAAATATGTTTGTAGAAGTTCTTCAAATGGGGCAGGGTTTCATTTCTTCCGATGTACAAAAATGTTGTAAATCTTAGTAGTTAAGCAACTAAATGCATAGGGTAATATTGACAAAGTCTGTTCATGTTTGCAAGTTTGGGGTGGTTTGGTTTTTCACTTTCTGGGCATGTCCTCAATTAAGTAGTCAGTATTTGAATGGTGATCTTTTTAATTCCTCCAGAAAAAGTTCGGGAAATACAGGAAAAACTTGAAGCCTTCATAGAAGCCCTCCATCAAGAAAAGTAGATCATTCAAGCAGGTAATAATGTTTAGATCATAAAAAGATTGAGACAATTTTCTCATTGTTCAGTATAAAATGATTATCCATCTCTTCTAGATGCACACGTTTTCCATTCAGACTTTGTGAAAACTCCTTTTTATTTTATTCCAGTGACTGGCTGCTGCTGCTTCTTGCTTCTAATCTGCAGAACTCTGCTTTCAGCTTTTACGCTACAAGCAGATACGAAACTTAAGTAGAAATAAGTTACTGTCTAGTTATATAGGTATTGTGAAATAGTGTAGGCTACTTGATTCCTCTCAGTTCATTATTTTTATCTGTGTTAAGAGAAAGAAGGCACAAAAAGTGAGAATCAAAATTAAGGGAACACTTGTTGATAAAATCATTTTGATTTATTTTTTTTTCCCTGAAAGGCACTGTGTATTGTTAGCAAAAATATTTGCATGCAGGTAGTTTCCAAATTTCTTTCTTCTGTATTCTCAAAAACATAAACATATGTTCTGTCATATATTTGCACACATTTTAAAATAATCTCCTTTCTCTTTCAACAGCAGATTTATACAGGAATGCAGCCTTTTCCAGGATACCTTGCACAAAGGAGACTGAATTGAAATGGCTTTTGTGTCCCGGTTTCTTTCCTGTCTTTTGGGTAGCATCCTGAAATGTTGGAAGAGAAAGAAAATAATGTCTCACAGGATTGAGAAGTTCAGTTAAAATCCACCTGCTCTTTAATTTTTGAAGCTAAATGCACATGGCAGAAAAATCTGACATGTGTCAAGGAGATAGCTTGGGAGCTTGCTGAAGTTGTACATTTAAGGTTGTTCGTTTTTTTTCCCCACGAAAGGAAGAAAAGCCTTTATTTTTTGGCATCTGTCTTGTATGGTAGAGCTGAATCAGATTCATAAAATGATTTTATCTGTTGTCATTTTCTTGCCTGCAAATGATCCTGGGAGTTTGACATAAAATTTTAGTATTTGTATGTACATTAAAACACCCCTCTGAGTAATGCCATTTGTATTTGTTATACTCTGTGCTGAAGCATTCTCTGATGCAGATTTAAAAGCATGGTACTGAGATCTTGAGAGGAAGTTGTGGATTTTGTTAAACTCCTAAACTCTTGAGAGACATCATCCAAGCAATTCTTGTAGTGCTTTCAAGTGAAAATACAGACTGCTGTTCACTGACACCTTAAAAGGTTTGGCTCAGGAAATAATGTCAACAGCTGCTCCTTTTACCTTTTCTTTCCTAATATGTGTTGTTGCTCTTGAATCATAGCCGATTACATTTCATTTCTGGGATTGCACAGACTCTGATTTCCTTGTTAACACCTCCCTTCAGCATAGGTCCAAAGCAACCTGATCGAGTACATCTGAAATGTAGAAAGATACTCTGTACAATTCCAACTTGTCCAACCTACTTAACTAAAAAAGGAAAACTATAATTAATTTCTTTTTTCTAATAGCTATTGTAAGACCAAAACTGCTTTTATAAGAATGTTATGCACAAGGTCCTTCCACACCCGCTTGATTTCTGTCACTCAGTATAGTAAAAATAGTAAGTAGTCTTTCTTTTACTGCCTTTCAGTTTTGCCATAGAAATGTCACTTCTGACAAATGTAAGCATGATACAGGCTCTGTATCATAGGTGCCTGGTGATTAATCACCACCATATTTTTCTGCCCACATTTTGCCATAAATTGTCTGGATACAGTTCTGAATACTTCTGTGGAAGAAGATATTAGGCCTGAAACAGTTTATTGTGCAGTTGCTGAGTAATATACATTGAAAAATTGATGTAGGTTTATTTTTCCCTTTTGAAAAGCCTGTTTATTTTGATGTGTGGCAATTAAAAGAGAGGAATCTGAACATTTTCCAACAGATACTGTTTCTGTTTGCTCTCAGAGGAGACAATACAAAATTTGATGTTTCCCCAAACGTTCAGACATGAAATGTTTAGTCAAGTGGACAACAAGTTAGCAAAGAGTTATTCATAAAATGGTGTTGAAAAGTTAAGTATTTCAAGGTGATCTAACTGAATGTTTTGGAATCTTCTGTTTAAAACTACTTCCTGCAAATGAGTGTTTGAGAATGGAAAAATGAAAAAATGTCTTGCGTCATCATCGTTCTCTGAAGATAACGTCAGAAATATGTTTGCACAATTCTGAAAGTAGAGTCCTTAGGTTGTATAGCACGTGAGATAAGTCTGTACTTGTGTTAAATCCCTCTTTATAAAAAACAAACAAACAAAAAACGAAAACAACAAAAAATAACTTTTGCATTTACCTAGATCACTGTTTGAAACCTCTGTGTAATGTAAATGTTGCAAAATGTCGCATCCAGTGGCCCAGCGTTCATCTCTTTTAGTGTGATGTTTTTACAGTTTTAGTTCTGACTTCTCTGTGCTGCTCATCCAAGACTTAGCGTGATGTATTCCATTAAAACTAGGTATTTATTGAATAAAAATGTAACTGAAGTAATAATAAAATATGGGTTTTGAAGACAGTGCTATTGCACCAAATTCAGAAGTCACTTTGGCCTTCTTTTTCTCGTTTGTTAAATTGTGAAGAAGTATACTGTTAATGATATTTAAATGTCTGATTCAGAAGTGCTGTGTCAGCACCAGGTTAATGGTAACTGTACTGTGTTATCTTTTACTATATAAATTAATGATTACCGTACCATATATGCAGTACATTTAGACAAAGGTGTCTTAACAAAATCTCGTGTTGAAAGCTTGTATCTCTGGAAGTGTAGATAATGAACTGATATTAAAAATATAAATGAAGACAGGTTATGGAGTATTAGTTTCAGGTGCATTTAAAATAAACATGCTTAGTGGGACAATGGGTTTGAGAATTATAGTGCAGTCAGCTTACCAACCCATGAATTCAGGAATATATCTTTTTCTTTTTTTCTTTCTTTTAGATGAAGAAAAATTTTACAAAATCAACTGAAAAAAAAAATACTCAGTGTAAAACTGGTATTGAAGGTGCTGCATATTTGCTCCACAAAGCTTAAATTGCAGATACAGGCATGTTAAGATCAGTGAAAGATTAGAACTCTGCATTAACTTGATTTCATGATTAAACTAACCAGAGATGGTCTGGACAGATAAACAACGGGTAATTTTATGCTGGTTTTTATAGGATTTTAAGTTAAAGTTTGAGGAAAGAAGAGTTATGGCAAGTTATGTTTATCTCACTAGTAAGTTCGCATCACATAACAAAAGTAAAAATGGCTTCATAAGTGCTATTAGCTGGCCACTTAAGAATTGCTGCTTGTAAGGACTGTGTTACTAGATAGTTAGCTGTAGTTATATTAAGCAGCACAAGAAGGATGTGCTGACTATTACAACAATTTTTAGGTAGTAAAAATTATTTGAATTGTCTCTAAAATGCATGTGATACTGAAAAGTATGTTATCTCAAACTGTTTTGCACAAGTTCAGGATATTTTTCTGTATTACATAAACTTCAGATTCTGCATAAAGCAGTTTATTGTAAGGAGCAAAGGCTAATCTGTAATTTCTGTGGGCTTTTTGAGATTGGGGGAGATCAACAAATGCAAATATAATTACTCAATGAATGGATATTTGATTTCCAAAGCATGTTCTTCACTGTCATGTAGATATGGTAAGATATTTCTGGTTTTCATTAAATGGGATGTTTGTGAGCCAATGTTTAAATATTAACGGCCAAGGGTTTTTCTGTCACTTCTTCATGAAAAAGGTAGCAATGGTGTTTTTTAAAATGTCAAGAATTATTCCTTCTTAGTGGTTACTAGTAACCTCATCCTAAATTACCAGACCATGAGAGCGATGAAAAACTTGGAAATGTGCAGAAGTGTCAAAAGCAAGCCTAGTTAAGTTAGAGGGTGAAAATACCAAGTGAGGTTCTTAGTTTTTACAAACGTACTGGTATGCTCTACTTCAGTATTAAGGATATATTAATCAATTTTTTTGACTGAGTATAGTTTGAACCTAAACTAGGGTATGGTGTATTTCCAAAGCTAAAATTTAGAGAATTTAATTTTCGTGTATCTTAAATGTAACTTACTCTTAACAATTGTATTTAAAAAAGAAAGATGCAAGAGATTTAATTTCTTCAGTTGAGAAATGTTGAAATATGGGATCTCTTAGTCCGACACAGGGCCCTGTAGTCAGTTAGAACTCTGTTCGTGGTGCGATTTGGTCCTGGAGGTGTCAGTGAGATGTTAAAGTCAGTGAAGTTGTTGCCATATGAACTCAGTCTGTGGTGATACCTCTGTGTTTTTGCAGAGTTGCAGCACGAGTTTTCTTTGACTGTTTGGAATGTGTTTCTAGGTCTTGAGGTGCTTTAGGAAATATTCCAGTCATGCTTCCTCACACGGATGGAATGTACAGTGGTGAAGATTACTCAGATATTGGGGTACCTCACAAGAACTTAGCATGTATGACTATCTGAAAAAACAGCAGCTAAAAAAAATAGCTTCCCATATTTTCCTTTTACTTTCATTTCCTCAGGAAGCATCTGATTAGAGAACTCCATTGACAGAGAAGCAGAAACCTGCCCGTTTCCAAAGCCTGGAGAGCAAGTAGAGGTTTGACTACAGTTCTGATTACAAACTACCGTGCTGGACTGCACTACTGTATTTCCAGTTACTGCTGTCTTGTGTACAGACATGCTTCTTGATTTCCAGGCTAGGAAACACTCTCTGATCACCTGCATAATGGAATTAAATATATTTTTCTATAGAGCTTAATAAGTGGCTTAAAGAAAAAAAAAAAAAAACCACCTACTTTCATCCTGACATGAAGATTCAAAGTGTCTTAAATCTTGAAGGATTCTATCACTTTTCTTGATAGGATGCCCATGCAGTGACTTACCATCTTCGATGTATTTGTTTGGGGTTTTTTTTTTTAATGTTTAGAGTGGTTGGATCCTGTTCTATTTTGTAATGAGTTCAGTAATTCATCTTCCCTTACAGAAATATTTACAGACTGTGATCAATCACTTGCTAATTTTTATTCAGTAATGTAAATAAAATGCATTGTAAAGGCCTTGCAAGATAGGTCCTATGTAGTAAAATAACTATTATTAAAGCTGTAGTTTATTAGAAGTGGTATATGTTCTATATGGCTGTGATCACAGACCTTTTACTGAACAAGGCTGTCCTCAGTAATTTTTCAGTATAAAATACTATATGGAAACAAAGGGAAGAAGCTGAAAGGATACAGAGATTGTCATGATTCTTTATGCTGCAGTGCTGGAATGGAACACCCATGCAGATTTCTGTGTACGCAAATCTTGCTTGTATTTGCTATCACCTTAGTGCTGTAGCATGTTAGAAGGTGAAATTGTTCAAGCTGTTGCTCTGTAAGAAGTGCTAAAAATCACAGGCATGATTTTAGTTTTGACTGTAGAAGTGATTCAGGAAATAGTTTTGAATGTGCTTCTGGAACAGCTTGTGAAACAAGTCTGGAGCCAACCTCAGAAATTGTTGCAGAAACATTCTGGAAATTGACTCTAGACAGATTTTTTGGGTTGGTGCGATCAGTCAGTGGGGGAATGTTTCCAGAAGTGACTGTGGCAATGAGGCTGAGACTTGAGTCTAGCAGCTATTGTAGTGTTTTTCAAATTGACTCTCCATGAGGTTCTAGACATGGTTCTGGAGATGAATACAGACATGAGTCTGCCCTTGGCTGTGGGACTGATTCTGGAATTGGCTCTAGGTGCTGTTCTAGAGCCAATTCCAGAAGTATTACTAGCCATTTCTGCTGAAAAGCTGTTTACTGTGCTTGGCTGCAGGTGGTTGTGTGTTTGTGTTGCAGAACGCTGACAGAAGGCTGTTTATTCGCTGCTGTTGGAAGCCATAGGATCTAAGAGAGCTTCCAGAGCAGTGCGTCTTAACCTGCGTGGTGATTTCACATTCTGACTTTAAAATGGATTTCTGAACTATGCTTGGTAGTGGCAACCAACAAGATGAGTTTTGTTCAAGTTTTTCACCCAAAGGACAACAATGAAGCCTTGAAGGTTAATCAGTGTTGCATTTATTAACACCTTGGATTATACCATTCCTAATACAGGGGAAGGTATGAAGTTTGAATTAAAAGTGTATTTTATAATGTTTTATAATAGAAATAGCTTCAGTGTTGTATCTTCTTTGACATTTTAGAGACTTTTTTTCAGGAAAGAGCTGGGCATGACAGGACAATACTGACAGCTGCCACATACTTAAAACTGCAAAGGATGAGCACATTCTGTTTGTGCTCTACTACTATCTGCCTTACCATTTGGAAATGATGTAGACTCTGCCCTTGACTGAATCTGCACATTCATGTTTCATAACAAGCATCTCTTCCAGACTGTTGAGAATACAGTAGATTGCACAACAAAAAGCCTTTGTAGATCTAGAAATTATTTCACTACAGAAATCATAACCAAAGATCATTTTCAATTCCATTTCAAGCAACTGTTCCCTCTTTGCTAGCCTCATGAAATAAGCGTTAAGGTAGCAGTATTCCCCCTATATTTAAGAACATTTGAAGAAGTATTTTGCCTCATCTCCTCAAGCCAATTGCCTATGGCTTTTGATGTTTAGAGATGGAACATTCATTGCAACCTTACTTACAATGAGTCTGTTCTGGTTCATGTGAAAATCAACATCCTTTTTTGTGTTGCTGCCTGACAGGATGCTACAATACTATTAGCATTTGCAAAGGGTTTGCTCCGTCTAGTAGTGCAACCCCCTGATCACAGGCTGCTCAGTTTGTGTTTCTCTATTATGTGAAAGACACAAAGAAGCTGAAGGCTGGCAAAGGCCTGTCAAATCTTGTAATGTAGTGAGCGACCCCAGAGCTTCATTCTGCTTTATATCATCCCTTGTTCCCCATCCCGCCCCTTCCCCTGAATGGGCTCTGAGGTAGGTAAATGAATTCAGCGGTACGGCAGGCAGATGATTCCTCTCTGACCTCATTCCTGTACCATTTGTTTCCAGCCTTGTTGGAGGGAAAGGGACATATCTGAACCTTTTGTTTCAAATAATTTTCTTGCAGGTTGGGGAGTTAATGCAGACCTTGTCTGAACTCACCCGAGCGGAAAGTGTTCTGGGTACGAGTCCTGACACGCTTGGTCCCTTGGACTTGCCAGATTAAAGGAGAAAGCAGTGAATTGGAATTTTTTCACGTTTGGCATTGCTTAAACACCTGGACACCTGGTTTTTTTCCCCCCCGGTATGCATGTGTTTATATCCTCTTTCATGCCTTGGAACATCTTGTCTTAAGAGCAGACAAGAAGCAAACAAAGAACAACCTTTGAACAGCCCAGTGTTAGGTGTTTTACTTGGGAGGAACTTACTGAGGCTGAGGCATTAGCTGAGTACAGCATACACTAAACAACAACAGTTCGCAAAGGAGTATTTGAGAACCATGTCTGAAACTGGCAGAGCACTTAGGTTTGAAAAGAGTCATGCTGGTTTGCTTAGGGATTGATCTTGGATCATGTGTTTCACAGTGAGTAATGCAATGGTTTCCCACAAACCGGGGCTGATTCCTAAGAGTGATGAGACCTTTAATACCAGAGCTGCCAGAGCTCTGCATCCTTGAAGACGCTTTTGTAGAAGGAAGACTGGAGGAATATGACCACTAGTAAAACGTGAGGTGGGAATGCCACCAGAGCTATCCTGCATAGCCATGTTTTCCCTCTGCGCTGTCAGTGTCATGATGTTTTGAAGGGTCATTCTTACCTCCTGAGTAATGGATTCCTAAGGTATCAAACATAACACAAAAATATTACTCCCTCCAAGTCTTAGTTATACATAGAAGTAAGTTTGCAGTATCTGAAGTGTAAAATCGTAAGTAAACCACAACAGGAACCCATCTACATTATTTCAGTATTTATGGATGTGTTCTGCTGAAGAGAAATGTTCTTGGTAACTTGAACTGCCACAGCAGCATACATCTGGGAGGAAAATGGGAGATGCACAACAATTTCCATCTCCTTAGCCCAGCAGAAATCAAGTGAGAGGCCTCTTTATCATTTGGGCTCATCACTTTGTGTTACATGTACGTGTTACAGAAGGCTTCCACAAGCCAAGGCAGGCATTGGGACAAATCTGCAAGAACATTAGGCCTCAGAGTTGGTATGAAAAACACAGAAAGGGGATGAAAGAGGATAGTCATACCCCAGGTAAGGGTGTTGCTTTAAAAAAATGTAGACCTATTAATGATTTGATGTTAGTGGACTGTAACTTGAACGTACAGACATAAGGGACATTGTCTATCATATTGATGCCTATGCATATTTACATATTTTCTGCATGCACTTATAGAACTACATGACAATGACGTGTTAGGAAATAAGTAGTATTAAGCTTGAAAAGCAAAATTCCACATCCCGCACAGATTCCAAGCGTCCCCAAAACAAACTCTGCTCGTGCTTCGTTTGTGATTCATCTGTGGTGTGTTTGTATATCTCAGTTGTAATCTCAAACCCACCTAACCTGAAAGCTATTTGCATCTGCAAATTATTTTGTAGTTTAGGACTAATTATGGACTAAATATTTCATCCAAATAGAATAGCTTCCCTGCCCCACCCACTGGATTTCTTGTTAAAACACTATTTTCACAGGGTTCCAGTACTGATGATGTATAGCTTTGTGTGAGGCCTTGCCTACTTTCTGACAAGCAAGACCAGCATGAATATTAAGTGTATAAGGCCCTTTTAAAAAATTAGAAATACCAAAACTTTAAAAAAAATCCTCCACCAATAACCAGGAAGGCAATGCTATCCCTTTTGTTCTTATCGTGCAGTACCTCTGCTCTAACCAGTGGACAAAAGATTAATTTTAATCTTGACTTTTATCTGGCAGCTGTGATCAATTAGATCTTTTTGCAAGGAAGCATTTTTTTAAGCTGTTTAATGTTTTTTCATGGCCCAAGATTGGTTGCCACTGGATACTATTGCCATAAGGAAAATAAGAGCTTCCCGTTTAAAAAGGCCTTTTTCCCTCCTGTCAGTTTATGCATAGTCCCTTCCCTTTTCAGTAAAATAAAATAATTTTCCATTTCCCAGTGCCTAAAATTAGAGTTCAACAAGGCTTATGGAAGTACAGCTAGCTATAGGTTATCTTGTGAAGGTTTATCTCTGTATGTTGCTTTATTACATGTTTTTACACACACTGTGTTTGCTTTTTCCTGCCAGCACAACCTGTCCTCCTCTGCCTGACTAGCGTGTAACTTACGCCCACACCAGGTGACGACGTTCTCTGCCCTGTGATGTGCTGAAGGTCGGATTAGATGCTTGTAATAGTGCCGTCTGGCTTGAAAAATATGCAGTATAATTCACATTACTGCTCATGTGCCTTTTCAGGTTTGCTTCTGGTGTCTTGGTTTTAGCTACAAGTGTGTAGCCCATTTTATAAATGTACCTGTATCTCAACATATATACTATGCATGCGATGAAAAAACACACCGACTACAGTCGTGACTTGCTGACTGATCTCTGCATAGCCCAGAACAGATTTTATTTAAGTATGTAATCTAGTCTGCAAGAGAAATGCTATTAGCGGATAAGTAACAGAGAAGAAACATTGGAGAGTGGTTTGTGGCAAGAGGCTGTTTTCAAGTGGAAACAAGGGAATATTATACCACTTGCTGAAGCTTAGAGCAACTCCCGGATCCTCTCTGAAATCAAGCTTTGTGATGAAAAGGCTTGTAGCCTGTTGGGCCAAGAGACGGGGATTATAAGAATATTCATGACTCCTGAGAATGAGCAGGTGAGACCTAATGCACACATTTGCCCCTCATCCCTTTCCCCAGCTCATCCTTTTGGTAAACAGTACATAAAGGCTGGGTTCCCAGAGTGACAACTCAGTTCCTGATGTTTTTTTTTCTCCTCTTTTTTCCCCTCCATTCTTTATAAAAAAAGATTGCAGTGTTTTTGCCACTTGTCCCCAGCAGAAGCACGGGCTCCCCTTTTCATTTCTAAAGAGCAACTGTGTGGCCAAACCAGAAGTCTTGTGACATTACTTAAGAAAGCAGAATGGTATCTTAGCATCTGAGGCCTCTTTTAAAACGTAAAGAAAAGCATTTCTGAGAGCTTGGATAAGCTGGAGAGGAATCTCTGTGACATATGTGCATTGTCTTAGGAAAGCGTGGGTTGAAGCCAACTGGTGAGCCTCTGCCTTTAGTATACTAGGTATTTGTCATGCCTGTTTCGGTGTGCTTACTGGTTGGTAAACACCCAGTATGCAGAGTCCATGCAGTTAGAAGCAGTCGCAGTATGGGATGGATGCAAGACACTGTTACAGGAGAGAGAGTGGCAGGGGATGCTCTGTGAAAGGTAGAGGCCTTGGGCAAGATGGGAAAAAGGTCTTTGCCACCTTTTCCCAAGTGAAGCACAAAGGTACAGTGTCTCACTCTTCCACTGTGGTGTGGGCAAAGAGAGGTTCTCGTGAATGCTGACCCTGTCCTGATTCAGACAGACTTTAGTGCAGGCCATGAAGTCACATGTTCAGCATGGTGAGGTAGGGATGAATGTCAGCTCTTTACCTGAAGCCTGAGCGTTGTCAGCCTGCTGAGGCCTGAAACAGTGTCTGCAGTAAACAGAGGAGAACACGCTTGATTTTTGCTTTAACTCAGCATTGTTGCATGCTTTGTCTCTGCAGAAACGTTAGTGCCAGTACTGTTTGCTCTGTCCCGTGATCTAGCAGAAGCCCATTCTACTGGCTTCTCATTCTGTACATGGATTGCAGCTGCAGACCATGATCTGGCAGTGGGAGGTGTCACACTGAATCCAAGGGAAGGACATTAAGGCTGCTGTCAGTCTAGGGTCTGTGCCGCTTACCCAGGACTGGGTGCAACTGGAGTACTAATCCTCCCTGTATCTGCCCTGGTGTAAGCCAAGGGCAGGCACTTTCCCAGGTCCATCAGCCTTCCTAGCAGAGACAGCCAGCTGAAGCCTTGCTGACTGTGCTGAGACGCAGGTGACAACAAAAGTGTGGTTTGGCACAAATGTACCACTGTGCCAATATATGCTGTAGCCTCAAGCTTGCAGAACATCTGTCAGTAAAGCCACAGCAATCATTCTGCATCAAGGTGAAGGTAACTTTTTTGTTTTCTAAGATTGTCAGCCTTTCCGGGAAGGATGTTTACCGCATTTTAAATCCCCCGTGGAATTTCATTCTGCAAGAGTTGTAGTGCCTGGCTCTGACAAAACTGTTTTTACACTGGTTTGAAAGTGTCTCAATAAGGATGCTTGCTTGTTGTATCCTGGTGACAGCATCTGAACAAGATTTCAACAGTTTTCTTGTTAATCTCAATGTAACTTGATAGCACTTAGTTCTGTGGCTGGAATTTGGTCCCCAACAATTGAAACTGAAGTGCTGTCTGCTCAATATAGTTTTTCTGGTAACTGATACATCTAGGTCAACAAACTGACAGGCATTGCTCATTTTACTGCTTGGCAAATATTGAACTAAAGTCTTCAGCACTGTAACACTGTTGACAATTGCAGGATAATGGCGTTGTCCTCTTTTGTTACCATGAAGTGCATCTTCGCGTCCGATCCTGGCATAACACACTCTGTAAACAACGAGGGATGTTGTGATCTGGAGTCCCAAGTGTTTGCTCTGACAATATAAACTCACTGCCTGCTCTCTGAAACCAAACATCCTGTCTCTGCCATGGTTACTTCAAACAGATACCGAAACAAGCCACTCTGCCTGAAAACACTGGAAGGTGATGGCATGGCTGCTGTTGAAGGAGCTCTTTTCTCTTTTGGAAAGCTATCTGTACCACCCTCCCTCCTTTATTATGCTGCAGGTCTGTGCTGAGGAGTCCAGACTAGGATTCGAGAGTCTGAAAGTGAAAAAGAATATTTGTCAGAAAAAAAATCACTGTGGATTAGTACAGTTAACGCTAGTCCCTCTGGAAAGGAAATGCTATTGTTGCAAGCCTTTGCGGTTCTTTCTTTTCCATGACAGCAGATTAGAAGAGATAAAATGGTTACGAGCCAAAACGCAGCTGACAAAAAGTTCCATCGCATGCATCCTGTTACCTGAGCACCACTCCTTGCCTCTTCCTCGTCCTCTCCAAAATTAAACCTCACCATGACTTCTGTGAAGGTCCAAGGTCACTTGAGTCCCAGCCTCCATAGTTTCAGTTCATGGTCTCTCCCTTCTGTTTCACCAGCATCTCTGGCTCACTCATTCACTGATGTGAGTCACCACTCGATCAGACAGGAGTAGTTCAGCTGCGTGTGCTTCAGTGGGGACACGCCCCAGAAAAATCTGTCATTAACACAGATTTTTTTTTTTTTTCCATGCTACCTTTGGTCTTTGTTTACTACGGCTTTGTTATTTATTTCGTATCTAGTTCAAGGGTGAAGATTAAAGCAGATCTGCCTTTCCTTTGCTTCACATCTCTGCTTTCACCTCCAGTTTGTTTTGCATGTGAACTGCGTGGAATCTTTATTAGGCCAGTTTGCAAGCTAAAATGGTAGAGAACCTAAATCACAATGAATCTGTTTGAAAAGCATCTAGCTACACTTCTGCAGTTAAGATATTACATATGAAACATTAACCCAAACACTGCTAGAAGGTGAATCTGCAAGAGAGCCTTTGCAGACAGTTGGACCCTGCATCTAAACTGGTCCCCAGCAGCTTGCAGAATTGCTGCCCTTCACAGATGTATTCAAAAATTAATCCACAGCTTCTTATACCCTCAGTGGACACACAAATAGGTATAGCATGTGCTGTTTCTTGCCTTTTTGGGTTGAACTAATGGTGCTTCCTTTTGCAACAACAGCTTTGCCTTTGAGGTTAATGCAGTTACACATGCTGAAAAGAAGTCGAAGGTCAAAGCAGAAGGAAAAGGCCAGCATGGATTTCACCACCACGTGCTGAGATGGGAGAAGTCCTATGATCTACTGTTCACATTTTGCCACGTTGCAGACTTGTCTTGGGTCATTCAGAGCTGAAGGGAGTGGGAGATGAGATCAGAATTGTGTTCCTAGCAAAAAGGGAAAGGCAAAGATGCACGCTTCAGGAAAATACCACCATAACTCTTCCTGTATTAGTTCAGAGGGGCTCGTTGATCATGAGGCTGGAAGCTTTTGTGGCTGATGTCAAGTGACTGCTTTTGGGAATGATTCATCTATTGTCTATAGGGTTCCTTTTACCAAAAAGCAGCTGATGAAGTGTCTATTTCCACTAAACGAAACTGCCTTGAACTTCGAGAGGAGAACAATGTCTTCACTGTGCTGTTCTTGACTGAAATCCCAGCCAGGAGGGAGAAGTCAGACCTGTTTCTTGCTTTTGCAAAAGCAAGAATTGTTTTTCTCCTTTTTTTTTCTAATTTTTTTTTTTTTTCAGTAGCTGTGAAATGGGCAAAGAAAGTTAGCAGCCATCAGCCATATGAGAGAAAAGACCCTGTCCATCCCATAAAGCTGCAGTATCTTTGCATCCCCTTGCATGTGTGGAGGGCAGAAGTGGCTGTTGTTCTGGCCGAGCCAGCCAAAGTTGTACACAGCAGAAGCTGATTTCCCAGCCACTGCCTGGTTCAGGTGTCTGGGTTTTTCCATGTGTTCAAAGCTGATACTATCCCTTTTTATACAATAAGTTCAGCTCATGTGATTTTTGCTTTTAGACGACATACATCCCTATGCGCTCTACGCTAGGAAAGAGGCTTGCAAGTAACTTGCAGATCCTGGCTTCCCTGCTGAAGGAAGCCGGTCCCAGGAAGCCTCAGCCAGAGCTTGCGGGCTATTCAGGTGAAGGAAGCAGAAGGCGGGAAAGGACAGCCTGGTGCTGCATCAGGAGACAGCAGTGAGCTCCTGTGGGCAAGGGAATGGTAGCCTTCTAATGAACGAGCTGGACTCTGCTTGGGGCAGCACCTTCCAGCCTCCCTGCTAGTAGGAGCTCCTCAGGCCGAACAAGGCTGGCAGCAGCCCCCCACCCTGTTGAGGCTTTAGAGTAGGACTTTTTGCATGGTAACAAACTACCGTTCCTATACAGATGGACAGCTGAGTCGAGAACATTTTGTATTGCCATTTAAAATACTAGTCTATTTATTTAAAAGGTTTGGTGTGTGGCCTCCTAATGTACTGCATCTATGTGTAGGACAACCTGGGACTACTCATATTGACTAGTGTCAGTTTATTATCTCTGGTCCTTCAGAAACTGTTGGCTTCAAATGTATACTTCAAAATTATCTAAAACTGTATCTTAACCCCAAAAGGCCATTTTTTTTTTTAAGAAAATATTTGAGAACAAGACTTTTCTCCTAATAAACCTGAAGTCCAGTTCCTAACTAAAGAAGCTATAGACATTCTCAGCATTTTCACTCTATATTCAACAGCAACAAAGAAATCATCTGGGATTAGCTAACTAGCATAAGAAATTTTATCATGGACAGTTACATGTAGGTAATGTTTTTTCAGTCACGGATAGTCAGGGATTTATAATGGAGAAGAACCAAGCAGTCTTTACTCTAAGTAGCCTCCCTCAACTCTACCTCAGAGAAAGTGGAAATGTGCATTAAGCCAACTCCAGAGTGTATTGTAAGCATTCAGCTTGGAACTGTTGGCTGCACTGGTTGTTACCTGCACAGCTGATTTTTAGGATGAGAAGTAGCTAGAAATCACTGAATAAGACCTTTATCAAAAACGTTCATTTGTGGACCTCCAAAATGTATGGCAGGAGGGTCTTGCCAGAATTTGTCAGGTTGCTTGGGCCTGACAGTTTTACAATAAATACTAATGTGAAAATTGCATTCTGCTTTAAGCAAATACCTGCTGAACAAAGGCTTCAGTGTGACCTGAACTAAGTATTTGCTGGAGTTTACCAGCACTTGATCCTGGACGTTATCAGAAACACTGCTCAAGGGCAGCAAAGTAGAACCATAACTCCTTTCCAACAGCCAGGGAGAAGCAGGTTTGCATGGAGCAGAGGAGCTGCTTTGGGCAGACAGACCTGCAGAGAGAGGAGAATAGGCACAGTATGCCACACTGCACACTCCCACAGGGCTATTCTGGACCTCAACAAAGCCGTGGAAGAAGCTATTGTAGTTTAATTGTGCAAACCCACGTGGCTGATGAGCAATACAAGGGTGGCTTTTTTGCTTATCAGAATTCTAAAATCAATGCTTTGGTATGGCCTTTTTCTCTGGAAATGCCTGGGTGTTGAAGTATGCTGTGCCTGAAGTCTGAGTCATTCTAGAAATAGCTTTCCTGTATGTAAGGCTCAATTTAGAGTCAAGAGACAAATGGATCCCCCTTGGAATTGCATTGTGTTAGATGACAAAGGACTGAGGGGGTGTGAAAAGTCTAAGTCAAAAACCTTTTGGGAGAGCTATGGCATAAATTCCCAAGTGTTTGTGGAATTTCTGTTCAGTAATTTTTCCAGTGTTCAGGTTTTCAGGTCCCCCAGAAACCTGACCTGAACAGAAGAGAGATTCCGAGGCATAATGCACACCAATGAGTGTCTTGGTTTTTTCTGTCAACATTAATCTTGAATTTTCAGGGTTGCTTGAGATTGCTTGGGTGGGGGACCTCTGACTTATGTGAAGTGTTTGCTGGGGTTTGTTTCCACTGACACTGGAAATCAAAGGAGTTCAGTGATCCTTGGTGTGAAGTATTTGAGCCAGTCCCAGTTTTTGTGCTTTTTCTTGTTTGATTGTTTGTTTGTTTTTACAAGGGCATTTTCCAGTGCAAGATAAATACTTCATAAAGAAAAGTATTTTTACATCTCGGATTTCTTCCTTTTTTTTTATAACAGATTGTCTTGGGCAATTTAGAGACATCAGGGAACAAATAAACATCCATTATCTGCTTGTAAGCAGTTTGTTACAAGGGTTTCAATTCCTGCTGCTTGATGTTTCTAGATGGTAAGACCAGAATGGGTCACTGGGATCATCTGCACCAAACTTCTAACTTCTGGCTGGGCTAAAAGGGACCTGCGATAAAGAAACATTGAGGGCTGATTGAGCAATCATCTGTGATGGATCTTGTCTCCAGGTAAGTTTGCTAAGCTTATTATGGGCATTGATAAACATTACCACCCTACTTTGACTAAGTTGGTGCTGTAGCTTCCAGCACTCAGATCTCCTTCTGCCCTTTATCTGTTGAATTAGGAGCTGTCTTGAAACAGAGGTGTTTCCCCAGAGTGTTAATTATGACTGAATGTTGAACTTAGCGGTTAATAATTCTGTTTCCTCCTTGCCTAAGCAAGGGTATTGAAGCTGGGTTTCTAAGCAGACTCTCCCAGACTCAGCCAGAATACTTTGTACTGTTGCTTTTCAACGATCAGAGTACTCTGTGCCCACTGAGATGGTACCCTGCTTTGCTCGTGGAAACTATGAGTGGCTGAATGAGCCAAACATGCAAATGCAGCTCGGCAATCCCAGCTGCTGCCCCTCCACTACCTGACCGCAGGCCCAGGAGCCTGGTCTGCAACTGGATCGTGGTTTTATATCTGTTCTGGCCATATCCATCCAGTTACTGCCCCTTGTGGGACAGACCTTGAAGTGGGCATTCTCAAAGACTGAAGAGGTCTTTGGTACAGTCAAGAAATCCTTTCCTAGAGCTAATGATTGCCCAGAGTCCGACCCTGGTCATCTGAGGGTGACTGGCAGGTGTGCCCCATTCATCTTTGACTTTTTCAACCCAACTTGCAGGGTCTGGCAGAACTTCAGATCACTTAGCTTTTCATTTGGCATTAGCACGCTTGAGGTAAGAAAGCTTATGCCTGGAAACATTTGGTTGAGATCTGAAAGGAGAAAATATTAAATCCAGGCATGGAGAGCTTTTAAAAGACCAGGAATTTCATGGAAATAAAAACAGTCTAGTCTGTTAAGTTCCTCTCATGGACTTTTATGAGGACAATTATTAATACGGTTGAAAATTATACTCGTGAAACATGTGTTAATGGGAGTTGTGCTGGCTGCTGCCAGAAAAACTGCAACCTTTACAGCTCATTTGGAGACAGAAATATTTGACAAAGTAGCCTACGGGGCGCAAAGGTTCGCATGGTGCAGGCTTAGACTAACTTAACATATGCCCTCTGTAGCCCTGGTATTGTCCAAAACCTAATGCCCATAATAAAAGAGAGAAAAATTGGACCCCAAGTGGCAAGGATTGTAAGCCCTTGGAATTCTCCTAATCAGAGATATTCAGCTATTTTTAGTATATAATGTTTAGTCAAATAGCAACAATGATTTTTCTTCTTTTTTCCAACTCAGCTGCATGGTATGTTGGAGGGGGTCTTGATGGCCTGTGACCTTGCCTTTATCTGTCGGTCTGTCACCACTGGTCTTCAAAGTACAGCTTAAAGGATCTGAGGCTTCTGTGTGGCCTTGATGTGATCTGCTTTCCTGGTAAAGTTTTTCATTAACGGGTGCTTTTTTAAGCTGGCTGGAACTTGCTTTGCTTGCTCTGTGGGATGCTGCTGGCTCTGGGGCTCTCCTGACCCCCGCAACCACATTTAATAACCCTGTATGGCCTGTATTTGCAAGCTTTGTGTGCATGGTGGATGCTGCTTCTGCATGGTGGATACTGCTTCCTGCCCCATTGAACAGGCTCTTTCTTTTCTCCTCCTGCCTCCAAAATCTCCATCAAAGGCTCTCAAAAGAGGAAATATTTTTTGAAGTACAGTTGGTTAGATACAGTGACTGAGCAACAAGCCCATCCATCTGCACAGTGCTTACCCACCTGCTAATAGTACTGCCCTTCCCTCCAGCCTAGATTCCTATTGTGCTGTGTCAGCCATACATTTCTTCTCCTCTGAATCTTAAGAGAGAGAACATACCTAGCAAAAGAGCATTCATGCTGCGTCAGACCACTGGTCCGGGAAGTCCAGTATCCTGTCTCCAACATTTGCCAGCAGCACATGCCTAGGGTAGGGTGAAAAAGAAGGACAAGTGCATGATACTCTGGTGTGGTCTGCCAGCAGCTTGTGGTTCAGGAACTTTTTGAGACAGAGATGTTGTCTATGTATTCAATACAACTTAATGGAGTTTTCTTCTATATCCAGAGGCTTTTTTTCCAGCAGAATTTTAACCTCTTTCCTGTCCTTTGTATGTAACAAAGGACAAAAATCCATTCTGGGGACGATTGGTTCACTTACATGATCCCTGCATTTGAGTAGCTTTTTGTGGACACCTGTAAGCAGTTGTTGGTGAGGCTAAAAGACCTGTCTCAGTCACCAAAGGAAAGCTGTTTTTTTCATACATCAGCGTCTGGAGCAAAGGAGTTAGATGCTGATTTACTGCAGCACAAAGACAGACAGCCAGTCCTGTGTATTTTGTCCAGCAATAAACATGTGGGACAGTAGGGATACATCGACTGATGTCCTTGCTCGGCAGGTTCCCCAGGAAATAGACTTCGGCTTCTTTGCTTACATTGCATTCAGTCTCAGCCAGCTGGGGATCCCATGGAGCACTTCTGGAGAAGTCCAGACTGGTCACCATGCATCGGTGTGTGGAGATGCAGCACCTACCTGTGAAAGAGTGTGCTGGGGCCACCCCTGATTGCAGACCTGACCATGGACACACAGCAGCTCTTTTCCCCCAATTCCAGCAGAAGGGTCTGACAAACACTGACTCTAAATCCAAGGGATGGGAAGGGGGACACCTCCAAAATGTTTGGTTTGCTTTAGTGCAGTTTGTGTAAAGGGCAGGCCAGAGCAATTACCAGCGTGCAACAAGATGCCTGCTATGTTCATTGGAGAGTGTTTCTTTACCACGTGTCAATACAAACCTAGAGCCATTTTTCAGAGTTTGCCAATGGCTGTAATTGAAAAGGCATGAATTGCCCTCAAGAGATTCCCCACTGCTCTGCATTATTATCTTCTGGATGGCAGCTCTATAGGCCATGTATCATTTTTTTCAAATAACCAGTTAATTACTAAATAAAACAACCCAGCTTTCAAGCTGATTAGCCTAGATTAATGACCAGCAGCATGTTTCACTCTCCTCAACAATTTATCACGGAGAAGAACTATGTCTTTAATGATTTAGGTACCTGGTCTATTGAGGCTTGCTCCAATCTGTACAGCCTCCAATTTGATTTAATTGCTCTTCTTAGTTTGTGACCTGGAAAAAACCAAGTGACAGCTCCCATTAGTGAAGCCCAGCTTGCAACTCGCTTGCAGTGTTACAAAGGCTCACTGGGTGTCTTTCTCTGCTGACTTCATTAAGAAGATATATAGAGGTCAAGTGTCACTTTGGCACAGAACAAGTACCACGCCGTTTATCAGCTGAAACAGGTTGAATCAACCTGTGTATTTTATTTAAGTTTATGTTCATTCTTTTTTCCTCTTATGGTTTTTAAAAGATTATTTTAGAAGCTCCTTGTTTTGTTTAAGCTAAAATTGAATTTACAGACTGGTCTTCTAGGCGTTAATTGCAGTTCATTTATTGTTACTTTGGCATGAAAACTTTGGCATTGCACTCCTCTACAGTTATTCCATAAAAGATCTTTTGTTATAAGGGCCTATTCAGGGCCCTTGAGTTTGCTTCCTAATTAATATTAGACTTCCTTGCAGTTGTACTCTGGAGTACAAATGCTCACTTCCCAATGATGTTGCTGCAAAAGCACACTGAATGTGTCTTTAAGTGCATCCTGAATTACTGACTTATTATTGGGCAAATCCCTCAAGTCCTCACTTAGCCAAAACTCTCATTTAAGACAGTGGGCCTATGGGAGTTGTCTCATCATTAACTGAGCTCCAGCAGTTGTCTGGCACTCAGTGAACTAAGTCATGGTCACTGCCCCTGAGAGTTCACCGTCTACATTAGAAAGACTGAACAAGGCTGAGAAGATAATGAGGCAGCAGGAGCAGGAGCTGGGCTCCTGGACCTGGCATCACACTTTCTTCTCGAGGTGTTTATTAAGGGGCAGGGAGGCCACTGCTAACAACACTGGTCTCTGCAGTCATGTTAAAGGCAGATTTTGGTGTGAGCTGTTGCTAACTGGCTCTTTCATTGTGCTTTTCAGCAGAGAGGCCAGGACAGATGAAGTCTCTGCTATGTCCTCTCCTTCTGGTGATGTTTGTGGCCCTACTGGCCTGGGAGCTGCTGGCTGCTGGAGAGGGTGACTTTGCACTGCCTTGTTCTGGGGTTTTCCACCTGAGGGGAAAGTACGGTCAGGCTGACACTCTGTTTTAAATCCCTGAGGTTACACTTGCCTGGTGGGAAGGCCAGGACGAGCCTATCGCAGACATTTGACTAAATGTTGATGTGGTACCAGACAGTTCCTAGCTACACCTCCCTGATATTGGCTCTGCAAGTCACGGGCAGGTTGCCTGGGAAAAGCTTCTTGTGAGGAACAGACATAGCCACCATGTCAGTAACACCGGCTCAAGCGACAGGAGCACATCCTGCCCATACCCATGATGCTGGGTACCCGTGGGAGGCAGGAGGACTAAGAGACACTGATGGTGAGGAGGAGAAGGGTTTGGATGGAGCAGGAGCTGGTGTCTGTGCCTAAGGAAAGGCCAGGTGGGGAAGTATTAAGTGTTTTAATCTGTTACCTCGCTGGGAAGGGGGGGTAAGCGGACTCACAAGGCAGCCACGTAGCCCAAGTCCCCCTTCTTTTTGCTGTCAAAAGCATAGCAGGCCTAGGAGGGGATGGCTGTGACTGCCTAACAGGGAGCTCAGAGAAATCCATGATTTCTGTTTCTTCCCTGCCACAGGCAACCGCAATCGGTAATCCTTTTTGCAAGAAAGAATATCAGGGAAAGGTGGAGGGGATTGATTGGTACCAGCGTGAGCATCATTTTCAGTGTCCTGGGACCTGTGTCAAATGTGCCATAAAGGTTCCTGCCAAGCCTGCTAGAAAGCTCTGAAGGTCCCCAGCCCCTTTCATCTACCCTCTGCATAAGCCTCATCCCTGCTGTGTCCCCTCAGTGCTGTCCTACATGAACAATGAGCTCTCATACTACCATTTCTGGTAGCTGGGCTCCTGGACCTGGCATCACACTTTCTTCTTGAGGTGTTTATTGTCCTGTGTATCCCATGGGAGGGGGGGGTATGGTAGTGAGCAAGCAGCTATCTGGTGCTTAGTTGCTGGCTGGGGTTAAACCATGACCTCCCTACAAAAAAAATCCCTTGCAAACAAATGCAAAATTATTTCATTTCATATAGTCTTTGCCACTACTTCATTTCTTATACTCCTTGCCACTACTCTCAGGGGAAAAATACTGTACTAGGTATTAAGGAGAACAGGGGGAAAACCAGGGCCTGCGTAGCAAAATAATGCCCTGCAGACAGCCTTGGAGCTGCTTTTGTGCCGTGGACAGGTGCATGCGTACATCCCCCTACCCTGTGGCTGAATGACTCAAAGTAGAGAATTTAACATAACTGAGCGATTGAAGGTTGCTGGTTCATTTGCCGAGCACATACATGAAATATGGACAAAATATGATGAAGTCTCCAAGTTTTTCACCAGTCTTTATTCCTGCAGATTGAAACCCAGATGTCCCTATGGTGCAGAAAAGCATAGGTCTGTTCCCGCCGACAGTGCTTGCCCTTGGGGTGTTGGTGCAGGAACCTCTCAAGCTGTGCAGCCAGACAGGGGGCCTGGAGGAGAGGTGCTGGTGGGCATTGCAGAGCATGACCGCTCACAGCTGTGTCTGATGTGGGACTGCCTTAATCACTTTGCAACAGTCACGAAGCTTCACCCCCCTCACCCATTCCTTCGCCCGATCACTCCCGCTGCTCTGAGCTATTTGATCAGTGTATGAACCCAGCTGCGAGTGAATGTGGGCAGGTGTAAAGCCCCGTCCTAATCCCCTGGCCATGCACCTGGGTTCCTATGGTACACTTTGAACATGTGCCTCAGATCTTCATTTCAGGAGGTAAGAGCTGATTCTCATCTGTGCAAGCCAGTGCCTTATGCATGCTTTTTGGGTTTTCCTTAAGCAGCCTAAAATCTCCTAATCCTCCTTTTCTGCCTCATATTTCCTCCTGGTTGCACTCCTGAGCCCTGGTGCCCACTGATGGCTCATTTTTGTCACAAGACGATGTGGTGTTTTCTTTCAGAGCGAACATAGCTGCCGCCAGCTGACAGAAGAGATGTGTGACACAGCCAGTGGTGGTCCCAGCTGCTGATGTCTGCGCCGTTTGAGTGAGGACTGTCACAGGGGATGCACGAGGGCAACAAGTCAGGCAGAGTCACCTTTGCTGCCTGCAAGCAGCTATCAGTGCTGAGCGGTACAGACCTCTCAAGGGAGAAAGAGGAGAAGGGGAGGTCTCTCCCATTTCAGACGCGCTCCTGTTACTAATGGGGACAGGTCACAGCCATGGGAATAAGGCACGAGGCATTGATTCATTGAGCTTTTTCTTGTAATGCTGTAGATCTTCATTAATGTTCCCAGTTGTGCTTTCTGCTGTTCCCAGTGGGGCCACTTAATGACATAAAGAGCTTGATAAGGAGAAGCTGTGGTCACAGCTAAGGAGAAGGGTCTGCCTTACTGCTGCCAAGGGTTGTGCTGTTTATCACATGCAGCATCAGCCTCTAAATATTTCTTACTGTTGGGACTGAGAGGATCATTTTGCAGGGAAGGTTATCCAGTAAATCTGGCAGGGCAGAAACAGAGACCAAGAAGGGAGCATGTCTTAGGACCATACTGGTCTCTAAAAGCTTTTGGCAGGTGTCTGGAGGGGTTGTTCACTGTTGCGAACTGTGGTTCTGCATTGGCCATGGATATGAGGTCTTATGAGCCATGCAGTAGGGTTTTCTACGGGAGTGTTTGTCTACCTGTTTCACTCTGTCTCCTGGGGGGAACTCAGAGCTCCAGGCAAGGAGCTTGCTGATGCTGGGCCCAATGCTATGGAGCTGGGGGAGCCCGGAGCCCTGGGGAGGGTGGAGGAGCAAGCAGAGGGAGGACTCTGGAGTATCTGTGAGAGCAAGGAGCAACAGAGAAGGCACCTCTGCATGCTGTCCCTGGTGAAACTATTGGGTGCAAATATATTACAATTTATCTTTTCTACGTGTTGAAGCCATCCCACAATACATATTATTGGCAAGCATACTTGAAATATAACTGTACAAATATATATTAGAAGTAGACTTCCCCGTACCTACCTGAACTGACTTCACTCCTGCCTTCCCAGGACTTAAACATTTTTGTTAAGCATTTAACCTTTCCAGCAGTGTTTCAGCTGGAAAAGTTTACTTTCCAGCTGGAACTTGGGCAGGCAGATTAGCCCCAGGTAGGTTATGATGGTTCCAGATCTGGAAGTCTTCAGTGGGAGAAAGTTGTTGTGGTGAAGCTACAGCTCAGATGCACACTTTGGGGTTTTCCTGCAGGTGTTCACCCAAACACTCCTCTACCAGAGCCTGTTGAGCCTTTTCTGTCATGCAGGATACCTTCACTAGGCTATCGTGTGCAGGTGGACAAATCTGCAGCCAGGGCAGCCGTGGGGTGCTGAGCACTCTGGCATATTAAATATTGCTACAAGCCCAGTTTTCGGCTTAGTGTGAATTGATGCTCAGCATTTGGTGCAGAGCAGATGTTAATGGAAGGTCGTCTAAGGCTTCTCTGCTGCATAATTATGGAGCTATTTCTAGCTTTCTCCTTTGGTTTTAATGCAGATCAGTGCCATAAATTGTCAAGAATCATGAAGTGAAATTGTCTGCGAGGCTGCTGGGCCACCTGCCTTCCAGAACTGCCTCTTGCATACTAAATTTAGAAAGTCAGTACCTGAGATGCAAACTTCCAAGCGTTTGGAATGCTTTCCAATACTAAAAGCATTACCAGAGGCTAAAGGCTGGATCATGCCACCAGCACAAAAAGCGTGTGGGTGGAGTTGTGGCTGGGTCTGCAATGTAGAAACCCGGCGTGGAGGCTGTGTGGGCCGGTTCCCCTGAATGGTGCTGTTTCTCATGCTCGTCCCCGTTATTCACCCAGTCACTGCTCTCAGGCTCGTGTCTCTTTATGCACAAACTGGGACTGGGGCATTGTGCTCATCGCAGTTGGGGCATACCTGAATTCTCATTAATTTAAAGAGCTAAAGGGTCTTTGGCTAGATAGGATTTAACATCCTCTGCAGTATCAGTCTCTCATTTCAATGGGTCCCGCTTTCCTCCTGCAGTTCTGGCTCTCTAACAGCTTTCTTTGCTCTTCTCACCTTTATTTTCCCCACAATTTAAAGGCACTTTATTTAACTTCAATAACTTTTTTTGGGGGGAAAGGGGTGAGTAGTGATTCGATGAAAACTGGAACTCTTACCTATGCTTTTTCGTCCTAGTTTTCAAGTGCGACATCCAGATATCTTTTGTGCCCTGGTATTTGCTGTGAGTTTAACAGCACCAGAAAAGCTCTCCCAGCCCGCAAGGTCCCTGCAGCAATGGGCTGGTGATTTGCTTTGTTGATGGGTGTGTGTTGCAGCACTGCGTGCCGCAGCTCTGCTACATTGCTTCCACTCCGGGCATCCTCCGATCGCCCTCCTTCCGCTCAAGTTGCCTCTCCCTTGTTCCTTAAATGTTTTTATAGCAAGGAACAAAAGCGAGTCGAAGGGGAATTGTTTTTAAAATCAGGACTAACCCCTAGACTTGGTCAGGCTCCTAAAACAGGGATTCCCTTTGCTGGGGCAACCATAATATTTGAAGGGTGGCGTTGCTATAGAGATGGTGTCCGATCTCTCTCTGTTAATATTGCCCTTTTGGAAGGGCCCTGAATAGGCGCTGAGGTAGGTAAATGTATGCGGTGACACCGAGCGGGTGATTTTATTCTGATAAATTCCTGCAACGTTTGTTTCCAGGCTTGTCTGAGGGCTGGGACGCAGTGTTGGGCTTTTTGTCCCACGTGCTGCCCTCGCGGGGACGGAGTTAATGGAAGCCTTGTTCGGAGCCACTGGGGCAGAAATTTTTTTGCTGAGGGAGACAAAAGCCGAACGGGCCACCTCAGAGGTTGCTTTGGGAAGGCCGTCTCTTGTGGGCTCTCAAAGGAAATGGGAGATAACGCAGGAGACTCATCGAGTGTTTTCAAGCACCATCCTCTGCGCCCCACCACCTTGGGCTTGCACATCTGCCTCCTGCAGCATCTTTCCTAGGGCGGCAGGGAGGGGGTATCTCCAGAGGACATTAATTAGAGTTGGTTTTTCACAGCCTGGCAAGAGAATGATTGCCAGCATTGTGGGACATGGCCCGGAGATGCTGTCAGAGTGGGATGGCTGTGATGGGGCCAGCAGCAGAAAGCAGCAACACAGAAGGGCATAACATGCCTGTACCCGACTGCGAGGCTATGCGAGCTGGCCCAGCACAGTGGGGCTGTCTGGGTCCCCGTCTCTGTTCAGTTGTGTTTGTATCAGCAAGTACAACTGGGAGTTGAGCAGGGGCTGAAAAAGCAGCATCCAGGCTACCAGCACCAAAAGCTGCATGTCAGCAGGTCGTACTGGTTTCATTTGAGGATCTGGATATTTGTGTGTTTTCTGGGTTCCCGTGTGTTCTCAGGTTTGCTGCAGCTCCTGGTATCATTTGGTCATGACAAACCATTTACTGCATTTTGTGGGAATACATTGCTGGGGTCCAAGAACCGCTGCATGCCATGAGGGCTCTGAGGTGCCCATGGAAGGTACCCTGGGATCACGCAGAGGCAGGATCCCCACTGAGCTCCTGCTAACCAGACTATGCTCAAGGCTCACCTTCGGCTGCTTGTCGCCCTTGGGGCTGGGAGCACAGTAACAGCAAGGTGTACTGGGGCAGGTGAATACTCCTCGAGGGCAGAGGCATGTCGTTCTGCTGGGGAAGACCTCCAAGGCATGGCTGGGTAAAGCACTTCAACCCAAAGTCAGGCTGGTGGTGCTCAGTGTCTGCTGCTCTGCTCTCTGGGGATGGCAGCATTTCAGCAGAAGGGAAATGCATTCAGTATAAATTTGTCAAAGAGCACAGGATCTTTAGAACTGAGCAATGCTTTATCACTATAAAATATGGCCTTTCAATTCTACCAATTTATAAGAGAGGAAATAATTTCTAATGAATAAATTATTGGATTTAGGCTGTTTCTGCTCTGTAAGTGTCCTAGTTTTTCAGATGTACACTGTAAGTTTGGGGGTTATTTGCTAGCCTGCCTCAGAGAGACAGTGTTTTGAGGTGAGTGGAATGTGAAATAACTTTTTTCAAAGTTTTCCTATTTAGCAATACAGTCAGTCATTTCACTGTTCTTCTGGCTGGGACTAAGTGTCTCTTGTAGTACAAATAACCAGATCAATCCAATTGGGTGTTGGCATTTTTAATGCAACATATTTGGGTATTACATCAGTTGTGGTACTGATGCAGAGATTATTAATCAAAGGCAACCCATGGGCTCTGATCAATAGAAGGGTCCAGGCTGCTGGGTTTTCTCATTTTTTTCTATTTTTTTTTTCTATGAGTATCTTTTTTTTCCCCCCCTCTCTCCTTAAGCTTTTCTCCAATGCAAAGCTGCCATTTCAGTGCTGCTTTTTTACAGAAAGAGGTACCAGTTCTTCAGAGAGATCAGCATGTAGCTGGTTGTATTCACACAGGGAATCAAGGTGGGTTCCGCAGGACAGTTAGGATGCTCAGGTGTTGGCTGTAGTGTATGAAATGCTTTGAGGTGTGTCAGCAATGCTATGGAGGTGTGAAACATGGCTCTCCTCAGGACAGCTGCTCTGTGGGGCAAGCAATGCCCTTCCTTTTGTTGATATAAATTTAGTAGGAGCAAACTGGAAAACAGAAAAGAGGAAGAACGTGCCTGCGTATGTATTTGCAGTGGCTGGTGATACAGAGCAGGGAACAAAGCCATCTCGAGTGTCAGCTAATCCCTCCCTTGGACTATGCGTTTTGTCAGCTGGACGGCGGCTTGGCAAACACTTGTGTCTACGACGTAGCGTGTATTCACGTGAGTTGTGCCACTGAGCTCAGGGAGGCTTCTCACGTGCAGAGGCTTTTCAGAATGGAGATCCTAATCCAAGGAATTTTGCTGGAGTTGCTAAGGACTTTCCCTGAGCCCCATGCTATGTGCCTACCTTCGTGGACAAGCAGGGTTTCTCCTACCTCGAGCCCTGCTGAGGGCCGAGAGGACTGGTTTGCTTGCTCCTTTTGTTTTAATGAGAGGGTTAATTCTTTCTAAATACACACGCATAACTTCCATTTGCTCTTCTGGGACTGGTGGCCCACAGAGGACCACAGGGCCTTGTTTCTGCTTGCTCAATGTATGATTCTTTTGTAATGCAAACCTCGCAGAAGCAGTTGCAACTCCAAACTTAGATCATTTACAGCCACATACCTAAGCAAGAAACCACTCTCAGTAGTACATAGCAACATTTTCAGCCCCTATAAATAATCCCCAAAGCCACACAGCACTGTCACGAAGTAAGTCTGGCTGGATGACTTGGGGATGCTGTGCTTTAGGGATGACACTCGCCATTCTACAGCCTGGAAGGGTTAAAAAAAGAAAAAAAGTCCTTCTGCTATAATACTGCCATTTAAGAGAAATCAGAACTGAAAAGCAGCTGTCAAACTTTAATTTTCCTGGCTAATGAATGACCATGAATCCATTCTTTAATGATTCTTGACCCTAGAAACAAAATGTATTAGCGCTCTCAGATTTTGCACAGTAGTGCTAAATGGGGCATGTAATGCACTAATTTAGTGCCTCTTTAGCATAATCACAACCTACACGCACAGCTACATTTCCTTGGCAGGCAGATTTCACAAGACCTGCAAACAACTTACGTAGGACATTTCACCCTATTATTCATTTCGTTGATGCCTGGGAATCGATATATGTGATTTTTTTTTTCCCTGTCCTGTCCTTCTCCACAAAAAAGCATAAAAATCATCCATTGATCTTCATGGGTGATTAAAATGCCAAGAATTCTGTGCTTTTCTCTACCTGCAACGGGGAGATATCTGGTTTTACAGTGTGTTTAACCTGTGAATCTAAAAGCCCACAAAAACGTTGAGTTTGGCTATAAATCCTACTTTCCATGAGAAATACAGGGTCAAACAGAATAAACTGCACTGGCCAAAGGCTATATTTTGCATATTACTCTGAAAGAAGAACAGGATGAAGATTCCTAGTAAAATAAAATTTTATTTTGGAAAATACAGTTTTGAAGATCATCACCCTAAAAATATGTTTAGCAATGGCTTGGCCTGACTGTCTCGTTCGGAAGGAAAGCAGCCTGAGAGGTGAAAGCACCCTGCTTGATGACTATCAACTTCCTTTTTTTGCCTCCGCTTTGGTCCCTGTTTGGCTTTTGGGACACAGAAAAGCACAGCACAGTTATCTTGTGACATCTTTAAGCCAATAACATTTCACTTAAGCATCCATTGAAGTACCTGTGGCATGTCTCACTAAACAGCTTCTTCCAATATTTGGTGATATTTTTGTTTTCTATTAATTCTAATTTTAATCTCTACTCATAGAAGCACGGGATGGTTGAGGTCAGAGGTCCTTCTGGAGACTGTCTGTTCCAATCCTCTGCTCAAAGCATCGTCAGCTAAGGCAAGTTGCCCATTACTATGTCCAGTTGGGTTTTGGATATCTCCAAGGATGGAGACTCCACAACCTCTTTGGGCAACCTATTCCAGTGTCTGGTCACCTTCACAGTAAAAATGTATTTTCTTATGTTTAAGCGGAACCTGTGCTTCAATTTGTGCCACTGCCTCATCTCCTTTCACTGGACATCACTGAGAAGAGCCCGGCTCCATCTTCTTTATGACCTCACAGCAGATATTTATGCACATTGGTAAGATCCCCCTGAGCCTTCTTTTTTCCAGTCTGAACAGTTCCAGCTCCCTCAGACCCTGAAAGTTCAAATGAACAACAGAGAGCAACCTAGTCCATGAATGAGCAACTTCGGGTCCTTCTTTGCACCGTTCTAGCCAGGGTTTTGCTCTCCTCTGTCATCTCCCCTCTGTAAATCATTGAAATGGATGGGTCTTTTGGAAGGGACAATTCCAAAGCACTTTTGGGGGATGTGGATGCAGATGGAGCCACAAACGTCCTGAAGATGTTGTAACACCACAACAGGATCCTTGTAGCAGTTTGCCTGGTCCTACCTGGTTTACACAGATGCATGGGGGTGTCCACAAAGATTTTGTTGCAAGATCAGGCCCCCCATTTCCACAACGCAGTTAAGCTACTTGTTATTTATTATATTAGCATTTACTTGGTCTAAATGATACTGGGGCCACTGCAAGGAGTTCTGCATATCTGTGTGGTCTACAGCGGGCAAAGCAGTGCGCGTGGCACACTCCTACACGGGATTTGTCATGAAATCAATCCTTCCTAAACCTCGTTATCCCTCTGCGCGCGTGCAGCTCTGTCTGGCCTGGGAGCTCAGGCAGCTGCTGCCCGCAGCCCTGCGGGGGATCGATGCAGGCTGATAGAGGCGTCTGGGGGAGACAACACACCAGCCAACGCGCCTCGCGCTGCAAACAGGCTGTCTTTGCGGTTACAGGAGAAGGTGCGAAGCCCCACACCTCTTTCCTCTCCGTGAGTGACTTCGGCTCTGCTGGAGGTGTTCAGACAATTAGCGTGGCCAATCCCTTTCTAAATGTTTTTATTTCCACATGTAGGTTGGGCTTCAGAGAGAAAAGGCTGGAGCCACGCCAGGCTCCTTCCAGAAATTCAGGAAGAGGAAATGGGATTGTTAAATAAAATAGCCTGTGCTGCTCTCGGAGTTCCGCAGGCAGGCTGCGCAGGCTGACAGCACTCGCCTCCACCAGCAGCAGAGAGGCTCTGTCTGTCTGTCTGTCCGTCTGCAGGGAGCACCTCACAGGGCTGGGGTCCAGCCTGGCAGCTGGCATGACAAGCGTAAGGTCTGCTGTCAGTTATTCTGGTGAGAACCCAGAGAACAGGCCAGATCGCTATATTACCTTGCGTTTCTGCTGCATGACTGAATGCTCCAGCAGTGATGCAGAAATTAAGATGGCCTGTGTGAAAAACTTGCCTGGTGAATAACTGAGTCCTGCTGCCCTCTCAGATAAGACTCTGACTCCTAGGGAGGGTCATCTGTGCTCGGGGCACAGCACGGCGCAGTATTTGATTGATATTCGTTCTCAGGGCTTGGTGAGTTGCCCCAGCTGTGTCTGCCGCTGCTCAGCCTGTAATTCCCACAGACGCTCAGGACAAGCTCTTCGGAGGCAGGAGTTTTTGTGGGGTTTGAAGGAAGCAATGCAACTTTTAGACAAGATTTCCTGTATGTTGTTAATACCATTCCCAAACTACAGAAATACGGCACATAATTGCTACATCTGAAACTCCTGAGCTGCGTTATTAACAAGAAATTAACAAGCAATCAGGAGCTACAATTGTTGCAGCTATTTTTAATAACAAATGTGGAGAAATTGCATCTCTCCAGACATCATTCACAAAGAATAAAATCTATACTGAGTTGACCAGGTAGCATTCTTTCTTTCATCTCCAAAAACAATTAATGTTAAGACTTAATTAGGCAAACATTTATAGACCATAAGGAGGTTTATTTGTGACAGGTGCTAAATAAATCAGCATTAAGATAATAATTAACTACTGCTGCCTTGTGAAGTGCACACAAATTGCAGCTGACCGTTGCTGTGGAGGTGGAAACCAACTGCTTCTTACTGATGTCTGTTCTTCTCCCAATAGAGTCAAATCTGTCTGCTCCAGTGAAGACCCTGTTTTCATATAGTGATTTTTAAGGTGATGGCTGTGTCATCAGATCATCTACAAGCCTTGAAATGCGTCTGAGCCTGAGGACTCCCCAGGACACACGAATGCCTGTTCAGCAGGGCTGGGCCCTTGTTAGCAGGTGAGTAGAGAATGCAAGGTCCCTGCTGTACCTGGGAGTGGGGTGGGAGGCTGCAACCTGGCTTCATGGAGCCCAAAACCTTGTGCTTGAGTGGTGCCCGGGGCCCTGCTGCTGCTTGGAGGCTGCTGGGAGGTTGGCTGCCGCTCGAGAGGATGAGGGGGAGGTTGTGTTGTCAGCTGAATTGTCAGATGTGTCTTTTGCAGCCACAGGCTGCGGAGCCCAAACTGTGGGTCTCTGGGCCAGGACCATAAGAAAGTCACAAGCCATGCATTTAAATGAGGTTCTCTAGGCATGTTCTCCCACTTGTAGTCCCCTGTGTTGGAGATTTCAGTACCTTTGACAAAAAGAGGCTCTGCTTTTTGAGTAACTGGACTCTGACTCGGCCCTTTCACCCTAACTCAGACCATATTTGCCTGCCAGTCTTCTCCCTGCTGCAGCCTCACCCAGCAGATAGCAGGACCAGCTCCAACTGATGGTGAACAAGTGCACTGAGATGTGGGGCACCAGGAAGGCACTCTGAAATCCCACAGCCGGCCCAGAAAGCGCTGTCTGTCCCTACAGCTGCTGGCATGCCTTGCAGGGTGAAGGTGGGAGGGGGACAGAGCAGCACCAGGCTGTGGGCGAGGTTCTCTGCTCACAGCCCTGCAAGCACTCAGTATCATCCTGGGCCCAGCCCAGGGAAATGCCCGGAGCAGCCAGGCACCGGTGCTGGAACACGCTGGTATTTGTGGAAAGCGATGTGTGCATTGGCAGCTTTTCACTGAGCTGGAGAGCAGGGGCTGAACACTGTTCTCAGCAGAGATCACTCGGTGCCGCTGCATGTACTGGGGCACCAGCCCTCACCCTTTTTTTTTTTTTTTTTTA
>Ga0065711_1000320_pt1 | contig 85244 bp, 61 predicted proteins | sample Hoacrofraction12_FD_59098 | JGI IMG/M metagenome (GOLD analysis project Ga0065711, IMG submission 59098) | Hoatzin crop microbial communities from Cojedes, Venezuela - Epithelial fraction 12 v2 (version 2) | ecosystem: Host-associated > Birds > Digestive system > Esophagus > Crop | place...
TTTTTTTTTTTTTTTTTTTTTTTTTTTTTTTTAGAACTAAACACAACACAGTAGCATCTTCTTCTTCAGTCATTACAGGATTATTGTCTGATGTCTGGTGAGGTCCACTGCACCAGGAATGCTTAGCACAAACACCAATGAAGTGTTAGGGTTATATGTTCAGGGTTATATGTTCAGGCTCTAATTACAATTTTGTCTTTGTTCAGGATGGTATTTAAGCCTCTTTTTAAACCCACTGAAGACCATGCAACTAAATTTTCCTGAACAGTGATGAAAATAGATACCATGTACATTTTGTTCTTTCGTAAACTGAGGCTGAGCATTGAGTAGAAACCTGAGGGTTCAGCAAATGAAGCCATCACACTGTAAATTCAATGGAGCTTTAACACAGATATGGAAATGCTGTAACAGAAAGTGATGTCTAGCTTTCTCTTCCTTATGAAAGAAGTAGACAGCAGCTGCGCTGAGTGTCTTCAGACACAATAAGATGTGATGTCTTGCATGCAAAAGGGTGGACAGCCAGGTCTTCTGTACAGATCTTCTGAGTATTTACTTCTTAAAATATCAGGAAATGGTCTTAATGTTGATATGCACATCACCCACCTTCAAGTATAGCTTTTTTAAAAATCTGAGGTCAGGCAGGCTGTAGACAGGGAAAACAGCAGCATAAGGTAGTATTTATGGGCAACCCTGCTTTTGTCAGCAGCCTTTTATTGGTTAATGTAATATTAAATCCTGCAGCAGTGGAAATCTAATCTTCACTACATGCTGTTGACCAGAACTGGGCAACTGAACCCCCAAGTACAGAAATCAAATATTTTTCCTTTGCACGGTTTGTCATTAAACTCACAGATCCATTTTCAGACTCTAATGCATGTCATATTCAATTTCTAACATTTTCAAATGCGATGTAAAAGGGCACCACTGGTGTCAGAACAAGGTCAGTTCAATCCAGCTCAGGAGAAAGATTTTTGCAGTAACTAACACAAGGGACATGAAGTGCTTGCTTAAATGACTAATTCTGGTTTGTGATACTAGAAAACAAGCGTGGGCCTGCATTTTCTTGGTGGCTTTATAAAGGAAACAAAAGCTGCAACCAGCAGAGCAGAGGTCATAAATTGGGCAGGTCCTTCCAAGGTCCTTACTCCTTTCCGGGTTAAGTTCAAAATCATACTGCAATATCAAAACATACACACAAGCCCCAAATATTTCCTCCTGCTCTGAAGACTGAACTTTACAATATGAAAACCTGTCTAGAGACGAAAATTTAAGCACTTGGAGCAGCATGTTTAAACCATACTCTGGGCTTGCTTGCTGAATTTTGTTACGTTTGGAACTCAAGTATACAAAGGAAGCATGAAAATGAATGTCAAGACTGCTTCCTATGCCTCTAAGCAGTTTTGGCTTGAGGAAAGATCCCTGAAACAAGATTTTCATTTGTTTGTTGTATGATTTTAGAAGTTGCTCAAAAGCCCTTGTGGGAACGCCTGTGCAACTTTATGTTCTTCCCACTCAAGTGTCTTCTTTTGGAATGGTGAACCAAATTAAAACCAAAATCCCAGCCCGAGAGTATTGAGCTTGATATATCTTCTCAACCACCTTCTTACCAAAGCCTAAACAATACATTTTACCTACTGCTAACTGTAACAGTCCCAATGGAAAGAAAGGCAAGAAAACCGGTGAAGTTGTATCAGGGGTTAAACAAAAAGAGTTTTCATAGAATAGTTGAGGTTGGAAGGGACCTTTAGAGGTTGTCTAGCCCAACCCCCCCTTCAAAGAGCAAGGACATCTTCAACTCGATCAGGTTGCTCAGAGCCCAGTCCAACCTGGCCTTGAATGTTTCCAGGGATGGGGCATCTACCACCTCTCTGGTAAACGCATTCCAGTGCTTCACCACACTCCTTGTAAAAAATTCCTTCCTTATATTTAGTCTAAATCTACCCTCTTTTAGTGTAAAACCATTACTCCTTGTCTTATCACAACAGGCCCTGCTAAAAAGTTTGTCCCCATCTTTGTTATAAGCTCCCTTTAAACCATGAAAGGCTGCAATATGTCTCCAGGTTTTATGGGAGTACAACAGCCAAATGTTTTCCCAGATGAAAAAAGCTATTTGACAACATACTCAACTGGTAACAGCACAATATTCTTACCACTACATATCCTCTGTTACGCTTCTGAACAAAACCTGACATGAATTAGTGCTAGCCTATGCCTGGCTTCAGACTGAAAGGTGCTCTTTACTCGCAGTTTTTAAAATGTGTAGCCCTGGCTGATACTAGCTAGTAAAACTGGTAAGTACGGTGCCTTTTGTCATCTACAAAACAATCACAGTATAAAACGGTGGTGCAGAGAAAATACAGACAACAGGAAGCTCAGCTAAATGTGTTTGGTGTGCAATGCTTTACATGCAAGTCCAAGTAGTGTAATAGTACCCTTCTGGTTACTAAGAATCCAACAGACTGAGCTTCACTAGAGGGCCCAGGCACCAGATAGAAAGACATTGCAGAAATCCTGCATGCTACAGTGAAAAGCACTATACAGTAAATAAACACGCTTACGGGCACTAGCCAAGTTTTCAATTGCTTTGGCATAGGAAGAAGTCTCTCTCATGTACGTGTTTTCCCAGAACTACAACTTCTTCCAAAACATTTGGTGTGGCCAATGTCAGACACAGGACAAAACATGATAATTGCTCCAGTGTGGCAGTTGCGATGTTCTCAAGGCAGGTCACCAAAAATGAATGTGCCAGCTGCTGCATTAATGCCACATTGGACAGAAACAGCACTCTTCAACTATGGCTGATGGATCACTTGTGGGTGGTACACTAAGCTCCCAGTAGTAGCTGGTGCTTAAATTCTGGTCTTCTACTGGACCTGCTAAAAAACATTCAGTGCTTAATCCAAGTATAACAAAATGTACTGAATTTTCTATACCTCATCATTATTTTACCTGTTTTTTTTTTTTTTAATGTATTGTATCATATAGAGAGCAAGCAATATTACATACAGGTAAAAAGAAAATGAACAGTAATCTTATAACTACAAAGCTTCCAGTGTCATCTCAATAATGAAGAGCTTTTATAGCAAGTAAATATAAAGTGAATTCAATGCAACATAGAATTTTCTTTCTGCATTTCATGAGTGAAGGGGTTTTTCTTTAATATATAAAGGAAACACAAAGGCTTTAATCTATCTGAGCCTCTGTAATAAAGATGAAGAAAGTAGAGATCACAGTAAGATCTAGTGGTCATAGGAACTAACCAAAGGAAGATAACAAAGGTTATACTGGAATTGTACGTAATCAGAAGTATCTGTACTGGGATCCATCTCATTTAAGAGATTCGTTAATGCCTAAATCCTCCCAAATTAAGAGAGGGTTAATGAAATGTTAGCATAAGCAAATTGGTTAAGCACCAACAAAAGAGATGGAGAGGATAAAAGGATTGGAGCAATTCTTATGTCTGGGCAGATGTGTTTTCTTCTCCTGAGCAGGAAGGAGAAGAGTTTAAATGCACAGACGGAGAAAGAAAAACGAGTAGAAGTATGCTTCCATAAGATAAATCCCTCATGAGGACTCTGCCCGCACTGAAAACTTTGACATTTCCTTGCCTATAGAAGCTGAAACCATCTGCATCTTCTTTGTATTCTCTGCGGGGGAAAAAAATTACAACTGTGACATGCTGCTTGCTGTTTTCTCTATAATCACGAAAAAAATCCCATTAAAAACATCATAAAGCTGTCCATAAGCCAGATCATAATTATAAGTGTGGCATTGTGGGATTCCTCTCTTCCTTGATCTTCATAACTGCCTTGCTCCTTTGACTGCCAAATCCTTTTTCTTCTTGTGTGATTTTAAAGAACTACCTCCTCCTAAAAATAGCTTTAAATGTAGTGAAAATCTCAGACTAAAGGAATCAACTATAGGATAATAAAAGAGTCAACATAGAACACAACTTTTGAAGAAGTCAAACACCAGGTAGATTACAGCTTTGCAGATGAGGAAGAGAATTATCTCAGAAAGAGGAATTGGTACACAAAACGACAAGGTGTAAAACAGAGATATTAAAAACTAGTCACCTTGGCTTTAACAGCAGCTACTGACAGAAGCATATAAAGCTGGTGATGCCTTTCAGAAAGAGTACATCAATGAGATAAGGTGGTCTTTTAAAGCCAAGTGAATCCTTACTACCAGGCAAGCAGGAGCAAGGGTGGCTCTAAGTGAAATTACAGTGACATCAGCGATGTCACTGGGCGACATTAGTCTCAGGCATCTTCGCTGCCACTAAGAAATTATTTTATCAAAAAAACCCCAAAGCAACCCACAACTCCAAACATGTAGCCAAGAGCACAGTAAGCTGGCAGCCTGATTTATGACCTCCACCGACACTCAGGATCTTTAAAGGAATACAATGAATAACACAAATACTCTAGTCTATTAAGTATACTCATAAAACACACAGTTATTTTGATTTGCTAGTAGTATGCTGAACTTCTGTGATCTTTAAAAGAACCATTTTTAATTTTAGTCACCCAAAGATTTCTTTAGCACTAGATGCTAATTTTTAAGGAATTTACACTAATAAATTTCTAACTTTTACAGGCCATTCGCCTTCTCCCTCCTCACAGCACAACTGAGTACTTTGGAAAACATTTGATTTTACTGCAAGACTACTACTTGTAATACAGGACACCAGGAAATACAAAGAAATAAGAAGAAAAACTCTTACTAGCAATCAGACCTGTTAAATTCATCATATTTGGTTTGCAGCAAAAAAAAAAAAGAATTAAATGATCTTTAACCAGAAAATTGTGCACAATGCAAGCCTTTGTTAGCGTGTGATCTTTTCACCAGCACTTGCTTGCGTTCCCTCCCTGGATAATGTGCTGAGCTAGTCTGTTGAGTTTTGTTTTGCATTGCACTGTCAGTGTTGGGAGAGGAGACATGTCGTGACATGTTTCTGCACAGCATCTAGCAAATAGCAACTCTGCTTCCAGCTGCTGTCTCTGGGTGGCTGCAACACAAGTAACAGGAGTGTGCTGATTGATTACAGCTTGCCCTGCATCTTCTCTGGGACAGATCTCCTTTGTCATATATTCTCAACAAGGAAGATCATCATACAATCGACAATCCGAACATTACCTCCACCAGTTATGCTAATAAAGTAAACAAACCTTGTTAACCAAGGTCATTGCGTAAACCAGTAGTTCGGTATCAACCCCATCCTTCTCCTCCAGGATCTCCATGATGTTGGACCACGGCTTGGCTCCTAGAGGAAAAGCAGAGACCATTGGTGATGGTGATCAAAATGCATTTATCCAAGAGGTAGTGCTAGTTGGATGTAGAGCCAGGTGGAAGATCAAGCCGAAAGACAGTTCTCTACAGCTTCCCCCTACAGCCCCCCCCTCGCTTCACAGAGAGTGAGGTTAACACAGTCAGTGAAAGCTATGGTGCTTCCTAATGCAAGGACCTAAAAGATGTCAGGTGGACTTTCCCCAGAGGTACCAGTTTCTCTCCCTCGATGATGAAGGAAGTTTTGTTAACCCAGTTTGACTGACAGTGAACTTCTAAAATCAGATGGGAGGAATCTTACCCCACCTATCATAGCTTCACACAGGCTTAGATAAATTTTCAGGAAGGATCTATATGCTACTCTCTCTGTGCATTTGATGCTTACGTTCCTAGTGCTATCACTGACTTACGCTGCATTAAGATCAGTCCTGTTAACAAAACAATGTGGCAGAGAAACACAGTTTTCTCAAATTACAGGCTGTGTGTCTTGGATAAAAGAAATGATCAGTGAGGGGAAAAGATTTTTGCTGTGGTTCTTACTCCAATTATTTTAATAAGAATCCCTTCTACAGAACTTTCAGATGTGTTTCTCCCATTTTTTCCACGAAGTAAGGTCAAAATTTTTGCTTTTAGTTATGATGTAGATGCTCGATTTGCAGGTTGATTTGCATTTCCATGGTTATCTCATGCCTAAATGCAAGTGGCTTAGTGAGTGATTGTGCCAAAAATATCAGACAGGCAATGTCAGGCTGACTCAAGATAACCTCTTGTGTAGGTACCTTGCAAAATCATCCTCTTTCATCTGGCTAAAAGGCAGATGGTTGCATTCACTAAAGAAAAAAAACACTGACTATTTTATCTAGGAAACTGAAGTAATCAAGGAAAGGCTATAATTCAGTGTTTTGTTTGGAGTAAAGTTAAAGGTGAGGAGGACAAAGCAGAAAGCTAATCCTGACTTAGAGATACTCAGTTCCACTACACCAGCATAACTGCGAGAGTCTTTGAATTTCAGAGGAAAGCATGCAGAGCATTCCAACAGCCCACACTCCCTAAACAGAATAGGGATGACGATAGTTTGAGTATAATCAGGCAGTAAAATTCACATGTTTCATCACAACCACCTGTTGCCGGCTGATCAGTGACCCCGGGGTTAAAACTCTGCATTGCTCTCACAGTGATAACGGCCCTTGTTTATTCATGCTGATATTATATATATACAACCTGTTACACAGACATCAAACCTCTGCTAACCAAGGATCTCTTGTTTTCAAAGCACTGGCAGTGCACTGTGTGGAAAAACCTGCCTATTAACGAGCACACAGACAGCAATATTTCTCCTGTTTTCTCTCCTTCTGTTTTTCAAGACAGTCTCTGATCTTTGCTACTGAATAATAAATCAGAACTTCCTTATCCTGAGCAAAATCAAAGGAGGAGGGGGATTCACTCTCAGCCTCTCCAGATGTATTTATGTGCATTACTAATTAAATACTAATTCATATACATGGCTGTAATGAAAATACACTAGACACCTCTTTACCAGATCCTCTATATTACCAGACATTTTGTGCAGCACATGTTCAAAAGACACGTGGAACAAATTCACTCAGCTCACAAATGATATATGATCAGCAAGAATGATATCCTCACTACAAAAATGTCTTCCTGTGGTTTCCAGTGAAAAATAAAAAGGGAAGAAAATAAGAAAGAGAAACAAAATGGGGAAACTATGCAAGTCTGACTTATAACAATTACATTCGGAAAAAAGTAAACTGACAACAACATAAAAAAATAATTATTTAATCCATAATTCATTATTCAGCGAAAGTCCTTCTAGGGAAACATGCCTTTATTCTGCAGGCAGGTTTTATTCTTACTGGAATAATACTATTTTGGTTTTTTAAAGACTGTATTCATGTGTTTGATTTTTTTTTTTTCCTGAATGTCTCTATACTTCTCCATTATCATAAAAGAATATTTTCAGGATCGCCTTGCTGTTTTCGTGCAAGGATGATATATAATTTTCTTCTACCCATGCTGCTTCTCTTTCTCAGAATACAATTTTTAGAAATTGTTAATCAGGCACACCCACTAGCAAAGCAGCCCTGTAATAGCTCATGCATCTTTCAAGGCTTTAATTAAGGTGCTGCTACTAAACTTTGCCAATTTCCAAAATCTAACATTAAACCGAAATTCTTTGTGTATTTCCTAAGTAAAATCAAGAGGAGGCAGTACTATCAATGACGTTCATAGAGCTACTCCAATCTGTACCAGATTAAAGCTTTCTTTTCAAATGCTATTTTCTTCATTCTGATCTCAAGCTGAACAGCCAAGGAGTGAACATGGAAGCAGCCATAAAGCTGTCTACCCTCCTGGGGACACGGCGGCTCTGGTGTGGAAGCTGCACCATGAACTTACTGCATTACTATACTCGGGTTAATACTCCTTGCTAATATACAAGAGGGCCTATAGTTTCCAACATACGATCCGGACAGCATGGGACGCGGGCAGATCTAGGGCAGGTGTCTGCACTTATCCACTCTCATGCCCTGAGCTTGGATTTCCAAATACGTTACTCCTGGAGAGTCAACACTTAAAGATGAGACCACAGGCTGAAGTCTACATGAGAAAATTAATTTTTAAGGCAATATTTTTTTAATGATAGGATGATAGTGAAAAAACTCATTCTCCTTTCAAGATGCAGAGAAAAACTTTGTGAAAGATACGTTGGAAAATCATACACTAAAAAAATTGGTGACTTTCCTAAACTCTTTGGTTGGTGTAATAAAACGATGACGCTCATACAAGAGATATGAAAAACATGATATATGTTTTTGCTTTTCCTTTAAAAGGTTATTTGTATTGTGAAGAATATTAAAACCTCTCCATTTATAGATGGAGAGGAACCTTTGAGGCAACTATTATGAAGAGCTAAAATCTACAGCTTCCATTTTCTGTGTAATGGTCAGAATACAGCAAATCTTGAAAAACCTAAATTCAAATCTCAGTTTGGCAACGCACATGTATTTCTAGTAAAAAGAAACAAATCTGTTTAATATTTTATATTATGGAGTTTACTTTTTAAAATAGCTAAGTGTAATCATTTACGCTAGCCAGTTCTCAACAAGGTGTACTTTCCAGCCTGTCTCCTCCACCCGATCGTGATGTAGAAGAATGATGACGAAAAGGAACAATGACGTAGCATCCCAGCAGTTCTTCTGGGAGCAGACCGGGATGCTCCCGTAAGGTTATGACTTCCATGCAGGACTCGCGGCAAAATTGATGGGAGTGACGAAACAGGCTCAGTAAAGTAAAACAGCAGAGGTCGAGTTATGTGTGTGTTCTCCCGCCTTCTAATGGGTGAAACGAGAACCGCTCGACTGCCTTTCACAGTCTTCTCACTGCTAACAGCTCACCGCTCTCTTGGCTACTCGGACAGGAAGGCTGCGGCCTCAACCCTGATGCTACTACAGCACTCCAAGTAGTCACGCACAGAGCATAAACACGCGGAGAACTATGAGGTTGCAATAATTACACCTATATTAAATTAGTACAGCCTAGTGAATAACGTTGCCCATTGTTTTAAGTTTCAGTCTTTTCTCTGTTTCCCCTTTGAATGTTTTTACATACAAACCTCAGGAAAAAAAATAATTAATTTAATGCCTTATGCAAAATGTTGACATCACAACTACACAGAACTTGCACATTATGCCTAAACCATGGAAAGCCTTGCATCAGGTCAGAACCGTACACGAGGACTTGCACCAACTTACAGAGTGCCTGTCTCTAGTTGCCATAGGATGGAAAGTTACTAATACTTTTGGAAAGACCTCAACATCTTGTATTTCTAGCTGTTTAAATAAGTGTGAACATACAGCCTTCCATCATACCTACAATACGGGCATTAATCTACTGGATATCTAACTATGTGCAAAATGGCAAGAAAGGTGGAGATACTGATAACGTGGGTGTTTTACAAATAATGTAAGATGGTAGAATTCACAAACAGTATGTGACAGTGTCCAGGTCACCCACTGAGCTTTCATCTCTGTCCTAAAAAATGCTCATGATAAAGCAGCCCCAGACAGCAGACAGCAATGCCAGCTCCGCTTTCCAGAGCCCACAGTATGCTTAAACTGAAAAGAGATCAAATTCCTCTGGGGCTCTGAAACAAGAAAGGGCGGGGGAAGGGGGATCTAGATGGAAGTATAAGTAGAGGCTACTTCCTATATGATGAGGGCCATACACTTATTCACTTATGGTTTGCTTGTATCTGAGAGTAAAGCCGGCACTTCTGCAGATCTCTGTACGTCAGTCTGCATATGGATGTATTCTCGCATAGAAACCACAGATGGGATCGCTTTAAAACGAGGCAGAGTTATTATGGGGTTCTTTATGTTAATCATGTGTGGTACACATGTTGAGGAATTATGTCATATCTCATCACCTTGTATGTACATGAAGCACTGGACTTTTTTCAAAGCAGTGCTAAACTTAATTATATACCTGTAAGATTCATGACAATGTTTCAAGAAAAGGCACATCGCCTTTTCTTTCTCTGTATTCCTGCTCCATTAAATCATTCATCAAAGACAGGTACTCTTCAGTTATAAGCCACTAGTTTCAAAATATAAATTAAAATATAGCGCATCCACAGTGAAAAGTGAAAAACAAACTAAGCCTAAAACAAGAAAGATAACTGCTTAATAATTAAAAAAAAAAAAAGGGAAGGAAGGAAAACTGTGTATTTGGAGCTAAGTTATTTGCAAGAGTTCATGAGACAATCCGCCAACCCACAGGTATGAGAATTCCCATAAACCCTCTCCTCCTGCTCCTAGCAACTATCCAGCTAACTACATGCATCACTTTTTTTTCCACATGCTTTTTGTTGTTACTGAAGTTGTTTTATTACTTTGGGGCACGTAAATATTTGCCTGAGGCTGTTTTACAGATACAGAAGGGAATACACAGTGGCTGGTAGTGTATTTAGGATTCTCCTTTCTCTCTCTTTTTTCTTTAATGAGGTTTACTAGCATGTGAACAGATGGCAATTTGAACATGTCGAGAATACCAGTGAGTTCAGAGAGCTGAGGAAATGCTAAGGATGACTGTAAAAATAAATCGTAGCGCTCACAATTACATGACTATTGTAATTACATTTCTGCATATGGCATTGTAAGGTCTCTTGGTTTTAACTCAAGACAGAAAACTAACCTGGAGAGTCCACCATTTGAAGTGTTAGACTGGTTTTGAATTGCCCCTGTCTGCTCCCCCAACTTAAGAGACAATTTGGGCTTTTTGGGGGGGTCTTTTCAACACACTCATACTGATAACCGAAAGCAAAACCTGGCTACTTTCTTCTATTTCTGGCACCATCTTTCTCCCCGTCCTCAAACTTTTTTTGTTTCACTTTTACCATATCAAGTCGCTCAAACAAGTTCAGCATGGAGGCAGTTGCTCCATAGAGGGGATCTTGCTTTCAACCGCCATGTGTTCGAGACCACAACAATGGCTCTCCCAACCTCAAAAACTCTCCTTGAGGCAAAGGAATGTTTTGCATCAAGAGAGAATGCCCCAGGAGCTTAGCAATGGCTTTGTGGGAAGAACAAGAAAGAACCATTTTTGTTCTATTTATTTGTAAAAAATACAGCATACGTATTCAAGTATTTTTCACAAGCCTGAAGGGTAACAGATTTCATCGTATAATACCTGCTCAAGGGCTTTATTTTAATGTAACAACAGATGGTTTTACTTTTACTATAAAGCCTGTACTATTACTGACCTCGTCTTTCTCTTCAAAGGGATTACACTGATTAGATACCATTTTCTCTTCTAAATCAGACTGCTGCTTCTCAGAAGGAAGTGGAAAGACGGCCTGGCCCAAAGGAGCCTCCAAGGTCAGAAGATGCAAAGGGGCTCACTTTGCACGTGGGTGCGTGGAAGGGGCAATGGCTACAGTGCCCAGGGAGGCAGTTGAGTTCCTCAGCTTTTCACTCTTCACTTTCCTGTTATAATTCATTCCTCAAAACAATCTTAAATTGCATGAATACTTAAAATATGCTTCAAGAAATGAAGGGTATGTCGCACAAAGCAGGCATCATGACAGCAACTCTGAACCACTGAAATCCGTGATAAAATGCCACCCTGATCTCAGCGGTGCTGGGATTTTGCAACTCCCGAGTAAGGGTACTCACCTCTCTTTTCATCAACAGTAGACACTGCCTGGATTAAAAGCGGTGCGTTGGATTCGGTATACTCCACAAACACCAGCAGCAGCTTCAGCGCTGTCTTTACCACCAGGCGGAACTGGAAGGAAAGAGTGTGACTTGTCATTCAGCAAACCACAACTTTTCCAGATGTGCTACATGACACCGGGCAAGACACAAGCGCAGCAATCCAGATCTAGTAATAACACACAAATGGAAGACATTAAGCTGTGCCAGGACTGAAAAAATGAAAGGCAGCCAGTTGGCTGAAGATTTCATTCACCGGCCTGTGCTCTCCTAGGGGAGTCTCAATAGTCAAAGAATCCAAACGAAAGCTTAATGCTGCCACATGTAATAAAAGGTTGAACATCCCACCTATGCATGCACATACGCATCTCTCCAACACAGTTGTCCAAAGCCTGATGTACACAGAATCTACTGAGTTAGAAACGCATATATTCCTCTATTTCTCTTGACAACATTTCTTTTCCCCTTTCGCCATGAGCTTTTAATGCTGTCAAATTGCTGTACGATGGGGTGATTTTCTCCTCGTCCTTTTTTCTTTTCTTATAATGTCAATATAAAATGCTTAAATAATCAAATATGTTGATATTCACTACTTACACAACTTGGGAGAAAGCGTGTTTAATCTCCATCTATGCCACCCTGTCACAAAATGCGTGATTTACTGGAACTGAGCTTTCTGCCTGTAAGTTTTCAAACTAATCATTGAACATCCCCAGGAGCATAAGTTCAACAAAGACTCAATATTGATATAACAGACCTAATGGAAATCAATAGCCAAACTCTTATCAGTTTCACCACTGATCTCCCGTTTGCAGAGTGGACCGTTTGACTATTAGATAATTTTCAAAGCACTGAATAAGAATTTTCAGGGACTTGCTTGGCATGATCAGGTATGTGGAAAAAACCCTCTTAAGGGAATATTTGGAGTTTTTAGTAAAGGGAGGTGTGAAAAAGGAGGACTTTTTAATAGGCCGGTCTCTACATGCCTAGCTGAGAAGATTTTTACTAGAAGAATTGATTCTAGGTCAAATCTGTTATATCCTCAGTCTAAATCATGGATCTAAAGGCAAATGAAAGGTGATACACCACCCAGAAACATAATTTCCCATCTACTGTGATTACTGAATCAGGCTCCAGAAAAATGGGTATTTGTAAGTTCACTGTAATTTTCTGCTACCTTACTCCGCAATAAATCTGTCTGATACCATGTAAGATTTTTAATGAGGCAGCTATAGTAATTAATGTGGTCATTACTCTCTCCTTTGCCACTGACAGATTTGTAAATCTGCTTTAGGATGGATTCATGTAGAGATAAGCCACGCTCCAGAAAATCCCCGTCTTTGTCTTACTACGTTAAGTTGGTAGGCACTCTGAAACATAACCACCTGGTCTTTAAAATGTCTCATGCTGAAGGAAGCAAAAAAAAAAAAAATCATTATACTCTATTGCTAAACCGTTTCAGGGAGATACATATATATATAGTTTCTGTTAGTATTAGGTCATTCCCATTCCCTCATTTTTTCAAGTCCTTGCAACACAACTCTCCTAAGAGGCAAAGAATCAATATTAATCATTTTATAGATGGACTGAAAGACTCTGTTTATATTCTCAAAAAGACTGCAAGTGCAACACGCAGACTCAAGCTCCTGCGTTCACACTGCCATTCCCAAGGATGTACTGGAGCTCACGTTAAGGTAATGAGCTAAAATGCAGGTTGCAGCTTACTGCTATAAACGCTGAGTTTAGTGTGAACAGTGACTTAGTTATTTCCCTAGCTTTTCGGGTTTTACCCACTCATGCTGAGCTGAGCTTCATGCACCGCAATGATACTACCTAGCAACATAATATCTGTTGTCGAGTCTAGACTCTTTCAGACTTGATGTATCATCAGATCAGTTATTTTTAGGGCTGACAGCCAGGAAATCCCAGTGACAAACCTGACTAGGTCCCTCAAGATGCCTGATCAGCCCAATTTGCAGTTGTACTGCTGCAGTGACACTTCATAGATACAGGGGGTAGTCAAACTAAAGGAAACTGAAATCTGACTGACACACAGCACAGTCGTTCCTTGGCAAGACACTGCTGGTACACCAACAAATCACTCCCTCACGATGGCACTGGACATCTGTGTATTTGCCTGGCAGGCCAATACCACACTGTTTCTGCTCTGCAATGACATGTCCCTTTGCAATCAAGTTTAATTGTTTAATAGATATTATAAGAATTTCCAGCATGTTTCCACTTGTTTTGTAAAGTTACTTCATAAAACAGGAGTTACCAGATTACCAGTGGGGGACAAACCAGGCTTATGCCTATTTTTTGCAAATCTCTTTTTCTTCCAGAAAGTAGGCAGGACATTCTGCAATGCCTTTGCTCTAACTGTTGCCTGTGGCCATGGCAGCTGCGGTAATAAGGAGCTAGTCCCTGGGCACCTTGTGTCTGCCACGCTGCAAACCCTGTAGAGCCCCAGGGCAGACCCCTACAGCCGCACCGGGCCAAGGCTCAAATCGGCTGAATATTCAGGTGCTGTCTGCAAGTGTCAACCTCCTGTGCTTATCGAGCTAGCAGATGACCGTGTAAGGAATAAATACCATCCAGAAGCAGTCCCGAAGAAAAGGAGTGATTGGAAAAGCTATGTTTTGCCTGCCATTTAGCCCGTAGGAGACCGTAAGTTCAGTTCCCCACCCTGTAAATTTCAGGGCTTATCCAGCTCCTCACAAAATCGTCAGTCAGCCCTGGGAAGTGGAGGTGTCTGCAGGTGAAGGTAGATACCATGGCAGCTTTCTGCCGATAGTCAGCATGGCCATCAGCTTGGAGAAAAACTGTATTTAAAACACACTGTTTCCTGCTCGGTAGAAAAATGGTATTTGAGACCCCTGTAGGCACTTTTAAGCCTGCACGCTGCTGAGGCATGTCCTAGACTAAGCCGCACAACGTCTACACTGGGGACTTACCAGCTACCTGTGAAAACACAAACCACAACCTTTGCACACGTGCCACAATGGGGCTTTTTAATGCTGCTTTAATAGTGCTGCTTGACAGAAGCAGGCAGTCATTGAGCAGCTGCACTGCCCCTTGGAAACTGAAGTCTCCAGCCAGCCAAGGGCCCTCCAGGACATCTGATAGCCTGTCACCCCCAGACACAAGGACAGTCCAGAGCCTGACACGCTCACACTGAAACCAACTCTAATTATCCACCATGGCACCAAGAAGTCTCTGAAAGGTCTGTTCCAGGGATACTTGCTGCCAAGACCCATGTGAAGCAAGGTGTATTTTCTCATGTGGCCTCCAATGTGATGACCCACCTGTTAAATGACCCCTTCAAAACCCATGGTGGTCCTGACCTGCCTGTAGCAGCTCACACATGCTGCTGCTGACACGTTGAGTGTCGGGATGCTGCTGCTGACACATTAAGTGTAGGGTATCAACAGGAAGGGTTTCAACCAAGACCGAGAATGACTGTTTCACAACTTTCAAAATACCAGAGCTGTTTAGAAGGTTTCTATTTGTGATTAACTATGATGACTGTCAAAGTGGGAGATGCTCATATCTTCGTGAGTGACTGTGTTTGCAGGGCATGCCTTTCCAATTATTTAAATAGTAGACAGCTACATTGCAAATAAATTAACTGTAAATCTCAAAACTGGGAGATTGCTTAACAGGAAAAAAAGAGCAGCAATTCATCGACTTTCTTGCTTCCCTTTGTGAAGCCACGTAAGTTTTTGCCAGTCACTGTATCGCTTTATTTCACACTATGGACCCAGAAGTCACAGCAACAGGAGCAACAGAAAAAAGTTTCATATTTCATTCACGAGTAGGTGAATCACTATCATCTGAATCACTGTTAAAAACTTCGTGACGGCTTTTAAGGCTGTTTCTGGGATTTACTGGGCTTTCGTTCAGTAGCAAAGATGGACACAACTGCTTTCTGAATCAGTTTCAACAGAGATGCAGTTCTGTTAAAATCCACGGGGCAATCACACTATTAGTTCAAACAGGACTAGATGTCGTAAGAGCAATAAAAGCGCTAGACATATGCTTGTTCTAGCTCTGAAAAAAAAAGCCCCGGTATCATTACTTTGCAAACATAGGTTGTTGCAATTAATTCCCAATTTCCACCGTAAATATTACTCCTTAGTTAAAAAAGATGGTTCATCGAGGCAATATGCACACCTACTTGCTCAGTTAACCAATGTTTTAACAGTTCTGAGATCAAATCAGGATTCTCAAATTTCATAGCAATGAAGTATCAAAACTTTTACTAAGTTAGAAAAAAAAGTCATACTGTGTTTTTGTACCACGTGCGAGCCAATTTATAGAGAGGAAATGATGTTAGCATCTTCTGGCTAAAGATAAGACGTAGCCAGCAATATACAAGGAAGAAGAAAAATTATAAACCTTTTCCCTCTGACTCGCTTTATGTTATGCAGTGGTGTTTGGCAGTCCCTTTCCTTTTTATCTCTTTATATTTAGACAATCGGAAATGTGTTACAGACCCAGCCAAACAGACCACACAACAGGCTGCAAAACTCATGTCTCATGGTAGGGCTTGTCCCAGTTGTTAATCACTTGCCAGGAAAGGCTTAAGCCTTTACAAGGAATGCTGTCAGAAAGTTCACTGACTTAGAGACCAAAGCAATATTTGCAAAGTTTGGATTTAAAAATGTAGGTGTTTTTTTTTTTAAAAAAAAGAGCAAAGCTAGCTACACCAAAATTGAGTAAAAACTTTATGTTTCACTCAGGGTATTGTAGTTGCTTTGGCTTTATACTATTCAAATTTAAAGGAGAAATTGGCATTGGATTTACTATGGCCAAATCCTCCGATGCCTATTCCAACCGCAGGCATGGCCTCATAGGCCATGTACTCATCCTATTGATAAGACACAGCCAGGCAGAGTTGCAGCAAAAGAAGCATGCAGTGTAACCAGCGTCCAGCCCGCAAGAGAGAGGTGTGCAGGAAAGCAGAAATCCTTCTTTCTTGTGGGGTGCAAAGATGCCCCTGACTTCAGACCTGGTGCTGTGGGAACAGCCCACTGGTGTCCCACCAGCACCTGCAGTGTGGCTCAGTTTGATGTTCCACGAGGGGATAAAACCACTCACTCCTCCATTCACAATAGGAGGCAATATCTTCCTGGAATGGAAGATTTTATATATGTATTTAAATAAAATATATAATATATTGTGTATATATATAAATCCAGTATTTATTACAACAAACAATAAATATTATATACAATATATATAAAATAATATATAAGATTATTATATTATTTTCCTTTGTAGTCAGCAAGGAAAAGGAAACATAAATACTGAGCTTGAGAGAATCTTAGAAAATTTAAGTTGGAATGGACCTAATAACACTTTCCTTCTTCTATTAGTTGAACAAACCCAGTTCCCTCTTCCTCATTTATCAGACGCTCTACTCCCCTAATCATCGTGGTGAACTCCCGCTGGACTTGCTCTGGCAGGTATATACCTACCTTGTACCGAGGAGCCCAAAACAGGACCCCTGAGCTCCCGATGCAGCCTTATCAGCACCGAACAGGGAGAGGCACTTCCTTCAACTTGGTGGTTACACTCCTGCCAACCCAGCCCCGGACGCGGTTGGCCTTCTTTCACACAAGGGCACGCTACTAACTCGTGCTTCAAATTCATATTCTCTTATTCAGAATGAGTAGACAAAATTAAATGGTGTGATACTAGAAGAAACATCTCTGCTTTTCCCTGATTTAAGAAGAATTACCAGGACTCCGTACCCTTAAAGTGTAATTTTCAATGAAGAATCATAGGCAAATGATGAAAAGTGGCAGAAAAGGAAGATGTACGAAAAGTGCCAGTTCAAATCTGCCATGAGAAAAATTAGTCCTAACAACATTCACTTCTAGCTTGCAGCATTACTGCCAAAGTCATCAAAAATAAGTACAGGGCATGTTACTTTAACTATCAAAAAGTTACACGTGCATAAACAAAAAAGCATTGAGATTTTCCTGGGATTTCTTAGAACGTTAGATCTTCCATATATTTCTATATCTGCTGTTCATAACCTATCCCTCCTGTTCAGACAGGGGAGTCAGACTAAAGCACAGCTTTGGCTTGCACTCTCTGGATGAATCTCATGAGATGGGCATGGACAAAACTGAGGGGGAAGAAAAAAGAAAAAAAAGCTTTATAGCAGAGCAGTGATGAAAAACATCTTCTAACATTTCCAAATTATAATTTGGGATTCAACCAGAGTTTGTATACAGCCCTTTGGTTTCCTGTTCTATTTGTTGTTGCCAATAGTTCAAAAAGCTCCTTCAGCACCTGGTAAAACTACAGAGATATAGATACACACACTTCCACATATACAGACAGATAAGTACATATATTGTAAGAATACATGTATTAGAAGACAACCTTCTTTTCTCTATCTACTTGTTTACTACTAGCTTACTATTTTACTGTTGGTTTGCATGGTACTAGAAACCTCAGGGCTATGTTTCAACTTCAGCATTTTGCATATGGGCAGTGAGAGCTGTCTGTTCCGTACGCAAGAAGATTTGACTCTAAAAACTGCACAACACGATCTATCTTACTCGTGCTCTGGCGTAAGGCGCCTGTATTTTGGGGCAGATCCCAGAACCGTGCCAATTTGTTTGCTTTCTTTCCCTGGAAGATAAAAATGCATCTGGAATACATCTGCCCTTGTTCTCAGAGAAACATCTAATCTTGAGATCAGATTGAAATCAGAAATCTAATATTGAAAACAAATGAGAAGGAGGAAGGACAACTGGATAATCTTAGGTTGACATCCCTTTACATAGCACAGCTTTGGTAGAAATTAAGGGATTTACAGCCCATAAAACAGGTTGTGTACAAAGCAGGAGGCTGATTTGATTTCCCAGTCAGGTGGTCAGTGCCAGGTATGTGCATGCATGACATATGAAAGCCCTTGGCCAAGGATGCATATTTGTAGCCTGTCTTTTAGAAGGGCATTTTCACTGACACATACAGCATCCCTGTATTTTCTGATAAATACTAATTTTATTGAATCTCCGAAACAATGCCATTTCGGTATTTCACAAGCTAGTCACCCCTATTTGTGTAACAAGAATGTCTACACTGCAGCCAGCATCTTACCGGGCCTCTCTCCCCTCTGCACGGCAGACAACCATCCAGTACTGATTTCAGCCAGCCAGCACAGGGTGCGCAAGCAGTGAGAGCCACCTCTGATACGATGGCTAGACACCAGCCACCTCAGAAGTATGCAAGTGTGACTATATATGGGAAAGAACCATAGGGTCTACAGCAAGAGTAAACAGCTTTGTAAATTTGTACAGTGTTTACATAATCCAGACAAAAATACATCAGAATGGGGGTGTGGGGATGTCAAACAAAGAGAAAGACATTAGGGGGGAAAACATTTGGAAACCCCTATTACTAGGATTTGCAAATGCCTTAGAGAACAAAGAAACAAATGAAGTTCTTTCTGTTCTCTGACTCTGTTCTCCAAAAATGACATTTGAGGTCAATTGTTTCATTCCAAAAAAGGGTGACGTCTCTATTTAGTAATCCAGTTCCTTCCTACTCATAGCTCCTGAATGCAAGATTGATCAGAAGAATGAGATCCTTCTGTGTCACCTGAGCCCAGTTCTAGTCAGCTTAATTTTCTGTTTAAACACAGCCTCTTTTAAGGTGAATGATGAAAAATTTAGAGGTCTGTATTACCTACAGAACACCACAAAACTTCTCAAATGTGTAATCACCCTTCTCTAGAAAGCAGAAAGAGCTCCTATGGGCTGGGGCCTGAGAAGCTGCTTTCGAGGCTGCAATAAGGATGTGCCAGTTCCTCCACTTTCTTACCGGAGAGGCAACAGCTGCCCAGGTCACAGCGTGCGCACGGCACATGGAGGTACCACAAAGCTGAGATGCATGGGAAGCAACTGCTACGTACATTATGCATAAAGTAAATACCCCATTCTAGGTACTGAATATTGTGTACACTCAGGCATTTTACTTCATTAAGACTGTGACTATTATACAATCTATGTATCTGTGAGCTAATCTACCAGTAACACAAATAAGAATGTGCATGACACCATGTCTATTTTAAGCATTGGAATTCTTATTAGTTGGCATATACTAAAATAATGCTAGACCTCATTTTAGTATTCAGCCATTTTCTCTCAAATCTTCAAAGAGGGGTGCTTAAATAAGGCAAATTAACTGCTGTTAAGTGCTTTGCAGAAGCAACTGAATGTGCAGACATTGCAGAAAGGTGGGTTAGATCAAGATGAAAAACCCTATATGCTTACTTGCGAGAAGCTAAAAAGTTATAATTCAGCAACAGATTTTTAATTCTGAATGTTCCTTTAAGCTTTTCTCTCTGTAGAACACGTAATGCTAGGGATGGCACAGAAACGCATGCATTTACTATTCTTAAAATGAAATTTCTCAGAACCTTGTAAACGCACTGGATAATGATTAAAAGATCTGCTCACTGTTACATATTTGGTGTGTATCTGTCATTTATCTGCGGTGAGATTTCTGACATGAAGAGAAAGAAGGCCATTAAAAAGAAATTCATCTGGCTTACCAACAAAACACAGGGATGAACAAGTAGTGATTAGTTACTGGTCAACTGGAAAAAAAAAAAAAAGGCTTATGCCTGGAAGTGATTATTTACATCATCAATCATGGTCCAGAAGTAGAAAAAAATGAAAAAAAGCTGTACACAGAAGCAGGTAATTCATACAGCAAATCAAAACATATTACAGGCCAAAGCGGCTCTCAGATGAATACATGCAATTCTGATGGGAGCTTTAAGAGAGTAGGCTGGAGGAACTGGCCCTGTATTAAGCCATTTGTAATGAACTAATGATGTAGCTACATCCTCATGCAGCAATCACCACACCACACAGACACTCTTGGAAAATCGAAGTGCTGCAGATCGTGGAATGAGAGAGGAGATGCTACGTTTTTCAGGGCGTTCCCCTCTCCTCCTTTTGAAATACCAAGGATGATCTTCCCATGAGGTGGGGAAGTGACTTTCCCGTCTCATAAAATACTCTAAAATGATGTTTTTCTTTGTTTTATGACAGGATGAATGCAAGACCATTCACAGCTTCACGGGACAAAACACAAAGTGAGAGAAGTCTTCTCATGTTTTCCTCCCCTACATCAGACCGATCCCCTCAGTTTCTCCTGCGAGAATTGTTCATTGTGTGAAAATTACATATGGTTATTCAGCCAGAAAGGGGCATGCGACAGGACACGGAAATTATAGTATATTAAAGGATCAAACTTGTTTAGTCTCAGGTAACCTCTGAGATGGTGTCATCGCACCTTTGTCAAGGGCCCCAAACACAGAGCTATTAGGTATTCCCCAGTTTTAAGTATCTTTCAGAACTTGCTGAAACAGAAGGGTTTGGTTTCAATTAAATTTTTAGCTTTTTCCATTGCAAAACACAAAACAAAAGTATTTCACTGGAAATTTGCCACCAGCCTGTGTCCAGAACAGGAATTATGCTTCACTTGCAAAGATTTACACTAAGACTTTCTTTTCTTTCTCTCTTCAAATTGTGCAGTTTCATCGTATTCAACCTATTGACGCTTTTATGAACCCTTCCCAAATGCTGGTACCTTCTAAGACTCCAGCCAAATGAACACCATCAGTACATCCAAACCTGCCTTCTGCGTCTAGGCGAGGACTGGGATTACATTATCTTAGATAAGGTATAAAATACTTAGCTTGAGAGAAACAACAGTAACGTGAGAAGTAATTTCTGCTAAAACTCACGCTAGCATGCAATGTGCTATCAAACAGCTTTTGATAAAGAACAGACATTTTTCTTCTCTTTTTTCTTCTACAAATATGCACCTCAAATTGTTTATACATAGCAAAAGGTTTTGAGCATTTTCACGTTACAGATCATAGAGTAAAACTGTCTAGTAAAGTCTGTTCCTTTCATTAGATAACATAACTTTTGTTGGGCACACGAAACTAACCCTCTGCAAAAATCATAAAACTATTATGAAGTATATAACGTCATTCTAATGCAACTCAGCATCTGGAAACACACTGACTAGGCATTTTTTCAGCACTTACTGCAAATGCAAGACCCAAAGGTCTACAGGTCACAGCCAAAGTAGGAATATGTCCCAATTTTAAATGAAAGTGGTCTTCAGGAATCAGCCATACTTGTATTACATAAAATTTCCATTTCTGATGTGCAATATCAGTGAAAAATAACCTCATCTCTCTTGAACACTATCCTGATGATTTGTTCATCAACAGACACAACTGTTACATTTCAGGTTTTGGTAAAAAGAAGATAAGTAGGTAATCGTTATGGGTTTGCGTGGCAAGGTCTTAGTAGTAGGGGGGGCTATAGGGGTGGCTCCTGTGAGAAGCTGCAAGAAGCTTCCCCCATCTCTGATAAAGCCAGTGCCAGCCGGCTCTCAGACGGACCTGCCGCTGGGCAAGGCCAAGCCAGTCAGCAATGGTGGTAGCGCCTCTAAGAAGGGGAAGAAAAAACTTGGTGGTGAAACGGCTGCGTAGAGAGAGGAGTGAGACTATGTGAGAGAAACAACTCTGCAGACACAAAGGTCAGTGAAGAAGGAGGGGGGAGGAGGTGCCCGAAATGTCGGAGCAGAGAGCCTTCCCTTGCAACTTGTGATGAAGACCATGGTGAGGCAGGCTGTCCCCTTGCAGTCCATGGAAGTCCACGGTGGAGCAGATCTCCACCTGCAGCCCATAGAAGGGACGCCACGCTGGAGCAGGTGGATGCCTGCAGGAAGCTGCGACCCCGTGGGGAGCCTGAGCTGGAGCAGGCTCCTGCCAGGACCTGTGGTTGTGTGGAGAGAGAAGCCCACGCCAGAGCAGGTTTGCTGGCAGGGCTTGTGACCCCGTGGGGGACCCACGCTGGAGCAGCCTTTTCCTGAAGGACTGCATCCCATGGGAAGGACTCACTTTGGAGAAGTTTGTGCAGAACTGTCTCCTGTGAGAGGGACCTCACTCTGGAGCAGGGGAAGAGTGTGAGGAGCCCTCCCCCTGAGGAGGAAGGAGTGGCAGTAGCCCCCATTCCCTGTCCCCCTGCGCCGCTCGGGGATGGGGAGGGAGAAAAACAGGAGTGAAGTTGAGCCCAGGAAGAAGGGAGGGGTGGGGGGAAGGTGTTTTAAGATCTGGATTTATTTCTCACCATCCTACTCTGATTTGATTGGTGATGAATTAAACTTCCTTTTGTCCCCAGGTCCAGTCTGTTTTGTCCATGACAGTAATTGTTGAGTGATCCCTCCCTGTCCTTGTCTCGACTCTCAAGCTTTTCATCATATTTCCTCTCTCCTGTCCAGGTGAGGAGGGGGAGTGAAGGAGTGGTTTTGGTGGGCACCTGGCATTTATCCAGGCCAAACCAAAACAATAATAAGCAACAAGAAACCAAAGCTAATTAAAATTCCACACAAAAGATGAATATGCAAACTAAAGTTTAACCACTGGATACTGTTATCACAAGAACCGGGTGTGTGCCTGCACAGGAGAAATGTGATTAAGGCCATTTGGCACTTTTTTCCTTTTTTTTTTTTCTTGTAATGATGGAAGAGTTGCATGCCGACCCTTCCCACCAGCCCTCTACATTGATGTATGATGTTAGCCTTGAACTACGCTGTCCTCAGCAGACGGTTACTGGGCTGAACCTCTGGCAACAGGAAAGGTTTGGGAGAATGGCAGTTTCAGCAACTTCTTTTCCTTGGGCAGGGCCAAGGGGATATTTCCTTAGCCATGTTCCAAAAACAACTGGGAGAGGAAAAGAGGTTTTATGAACTTTATTGCAGTCCGAACTTTGTCTTCAGTCCCCTCTCCAAAATCCCCTTCATACCCCACTATTCTAGCTTTGGTTATGCGGCTGAGTGACGTCTGGGTTTGTGAAGGCATCTAATGTAATACAATGTTACTGTTCTCCAGACAAAAGGCAGTCACCTTCAAAGAGAGAAGGGATTAGATAACTTGTTAATACTGCAAAATACTAAGATAAGTTACTGATGTGTTACTTATTTCATGCTTTGCATTTAAGGATCCGAAAGCCATCTACAGTTAATCATGTCATGCAACAAATCTATGAAGCAGGCAGCAATTCACCCCATTTTACATATGGGAAAGCTGAAGCACTGTGAAGTTAAAAAGCAAATAGGAGGTGTAACATTGCATCTTATTTCCTTTTTTTTTAAACCTCCAAGTAAATATTTGACTAATGTGTGTTTTGAGAAATACTTTAAATTCCAGATGCAGGCTATAGATCTAAGGTTAAATCAGTACTGCATCATTTTCATGACTGATTAGAAACTATTTAGAAGGATGTTGACATGCTCCACATCAGTTCTTCACACCGAACCACCTTCTTCTGAGACTCACCTCCTATCATAGCCAGACCTCTGATTTGTACAGGCTGGCTGCTAGGTGATTAAAAAAAAATAATTTCCTCATGACACCAGCAGAATGCTTCACAAGCTTCAGATCTACAGTGCGTTTGACATGGGAACTGTGTACAAAGCAGCATCTCAAACCTTCAGCATCTTCATGGAGTTAGTTTTCCTCCTGTCCAATGCACAGAATGGCTCAGGTGGGGCTCTGAGATGGCCCTGTCCCTACCTGTGAAAGTGACCACCAACAGAATGTGTAGCTCTGCTGAATTATGGTCAAGTCAGAGGAAAACAGAGGAATAAGGAAACTATCAGAGTCCCTCCTCTCAGAGCCTCCTTACAAAATCAAACCCACTCAAACCCATGACAGTCACGAGAAACACTCCATTTTCACCCTTGTTTCCCCAGCCAGCCGTGCTGTCCCTCCCACTGTCTGCTTGTAGACTAACCGTTCCCTACAACTATGGGATCTGCCCACTGCACTCAGTCATGTTTGACAGTAATTCAGCTATATTCCTACTCAAATTGAAAACCATGTTAGAAAAGACCCCCAATGAGTGTTCTTATCAGAGAAAAGGAAATTTCCAGCCATTCTGAAAGGGAGCCAGCTAGAAAATTAGTCCTCATGAAGCCTCCCACCAGCCACACCACAGGCTGCCAAGGGCATGGGACACACGACAGAACTGATCGTACCGACAACATGTGGGATAGGAAGGAAAAAGCAAGAAAGGAGGAGAAAAAGGATAACAAATTGCAAAGGAGGACAAAAAGGGTAACAAATTGCTTCATTAGTTCTACTGCTCATGAAACAACTTGCTTGAGTTAGTGGCCTTGGCGATGTCCTGTTCAAATAATATCAAGGTTGCATTCAAGGGCCCTAGGGGAAAAAAATATTTGAGTCTGCAAGTACAGTGGAAAACTACTCTGTTATTATTCTGTGGTTTTATGCACGTGACATTTGTTCTTTCAACAGTTCCATTAAAAAGCACTCATATTAAATACCAAAACTATGGCTGCGTTTAAATAACTTCACCTGAAAACCCCTGTAAGTTTAATGATATGGTTGGCAGTCCTTTCCTGACACTGGACAATCTCACAGACAACATTTCAACAGCAAAAAGTCAAAATCAAAACCACCGATGTATAAAATGTGTGGCAACGGTTGAAGATAGTGTGTTAATAAAATGTCCAAACTATTATACATTATCTGGTGCAACATCTTTCTTAAGAAAATATTTGTTAACAGGTCATCCTTTTTAGGCACCCTAAAAAGCAACATACTAGTGGTTTGAACTACTTAAGTAGTAAAACTGTTGAAAGAACAAATATCATACATAAAACCATGGAACAAACTCACCACAGACTCCTCTTGAAAGAATAACTAATAAAGTAAAACTAGAGAAAGGAAAGATATATGCATATATTTCACTTATTACTGGAATGGTAAGAGTACTAGTGTTTCATCATACGTATAGACTGAAGATTGTTCTCACACTTCTGAGTATTATCAGGCACAAAAAGGACCCAGAACCAGTGGGTTGTCTGCAAAACCAGACCCATTTATTTACGTTTGGTCAACTTGCCAAATAAGGTTAACGTATAAAGCTGCTTTCTGAGGAGCATCTAAACATAGTGGAAGCAATCACATTTCTCCAGCAATCACCTATTTGTCACAGCTTTCCCAAATCTGGAAATGGTGGCTATCATCAAATCTAATTCACATCATCAGCATAGTCCAGATGCTTTTTTCTACAGGACTCCATGATGAAATAAAAAATGTAACTGAGCCTAGACACATTCCCAGCTTCCCATGTGGTGAGTTTCTGAGCTGAGTGGCAGCATCTTCCACACAGATAGTATTCAGAAACCTGATTTATGGGGACACAAGCAACTGTATATCAGCTAATGCACTGCTGAATTACACAGCCCTAGCAGTTTCATATTCTTCTAACTCCCTGCTTCGTTGAAAGAGGACAAGAGATGGAGATATTTTAGATTTTGGTTTTCACAAATGCAAGCAGGTATGCAAACTCTGCATACAGCTGGAGAATGGCAAGATTATATGATGTTATGGTAGGCAACAGTACTCTCAGAATCATCACCATGATAACTATTTTGGAAGGGACACAAAGTTCAGCGTTCAAGGAGATAACGTAATTCCTCTATCTCAAGCTACCTCCTTCTGGCTTCTATCAGCCAAACTCATCACATCCACCCTCAACTTGACATCAAATGAAACAAATATACAAACTTAAAAGATGTGTGCTTGATTTTGAATCACAGAAAGGAGAAAGAGGTGCCAAAAAGACCCCTCAGACTCCTGCTTGGACAATAAAAATGGAAGTGTTTCTATATAGCACTCCTCCTGGTAAATGGGGGAATGGCTTCCCAAGCCAAAGCTGGGGTCAACCCTAATCACATTCATGTTCACTTTTGTTTCAAAGGTTTGCAGGTTAGCTAATGTCAACTTCAGCTTCACCAACTTCTCTGAGAGGTCTCTGATGTCCAGATTCATCACCATGTCCAGATTCCAACGCTAGTTTGACCAAAAGTAAATTTCTATGTTAAAACTCATAAAAAAGACCTGGCTTTTACCATTTTGTTCACAGTATAAGGCATATGTATGTGGGTACCACTACAGCAGAAAAAGGAGGAGGAATCTTGGGCGATTCACAGAACGGTTGAGGTTGGAATGGACCTCTGGAGGTCATCTTGTCCAACTCCCTGCAGAGCCATCTCAAGCTAGTTGTCCAAGACCATGTCTAAATGATTAAATGTGACTAAATGGTAACAGCTATATCAAGAACATGAACAAGGAAACAGAGACCCCTATTTTTTTTATTTTAAAGAACTCATCATTTTTCGAAGACTGGTATATGCAACTTATTTTCTGCCTCTCTCCCACACATCCATATCATCCCCCAAACACGCATATACTGAAAGGACATCAGGGTGAAAAAAGATCCGTAACACTTGTAGTTTTCACCAGATCCCAATGATCACCTAATTTCAGTACAACAGAGCAGTCCCACATGCATTAAGATTCAGATGCCCATCCAGATAGCCAAAATGTGCTCTTCAGTTCACAAATCACCTGAAGACAAGACCTTTTCTGCAATGAGATTCTAGTAGTTCTCTGCAGACCAGGTATGGTCTGGGATTCCGGTAACCACTGTAGCTTAAGTCACTTCATTTTCCCAAGCACTTAAGAGAATACTGAGCAGCTTGCTAACAAACATTCTGTGACTCACAGAATTTGTTTTTCAGTTCCTCATCAGTACCACAGTGACAGCAATCCTTATTTTTGGTCGTTTGACAGCAGACCGAAAGGGTTAGAAACATATTTTCTATATAGCAGACTCAGAACATGGCTACGAAAAGTACTTAAGGCTCAGAAACTCATTTTCAAAACTGACAGGTCCAGCAGGGCTTTTGAGCTCACACTTGTGGATGCATACACCTCTCCCCACAGCCTGCTTTCCTGGATATCTGCACGTGCAGCTCAAAGACAAGCCTGGACCAGGTTTCTTATCTCCCAAGTGAGATAACAGAGCCTCAGAAGTACCACAGAGCATGCTCCAAACTCACCTGAAATGTGACCATTCTTGCCACAAGTCTAAAAATAATCAAACAGCAGTGTAAAAGACAATTGAAATCAAATATATGCCTGTATATTCCTAGGAGGCTGTAGCAACCAGGCTACAGGTAGGTTTGCAGCAGTGGTGACCAGGACAGGGGAGCAGGCAGCACAGCAGCAGAGCCCAGACTTCTCTTCATTTCACCCTTCTCAGTGAGAACTCTGAACCCGAGCACTAACCACATTTGACCAAACCACTGCACAGTCGGATTGCCTTTATTGTAGCATTATTTAACATGCATTTCAGTGTCATTATTGCCAGAACAAAACATATTTGAGATGTAGTATTTGAGAATTATTCAGCATCTGGGACTTGCAGAGGCTTTAGCCAAGTTGCCATGGTCATTCAAAGAGCTGAACCCACAGAAGCATGAGATCATAATCAGCAGTGATTTGACTTGCATCACAGATCAGTTTTGGGCTGTTGTTTCAGTACTTTGGGAGCAGTACAGACGGAAAGAAGGAGAGAGAGAGGAGAAGAAAAAAAAACCCCAAGCCTTTTTCCTGAAGTAACCACAACAGATTACTTCCACCTTTTTTTCTGAAGTCAAGAGTAACTGCAGGCAAAATCAGTAAATACAGCGATGCCCTAACGAGGGGCAGCAGTTCACAAAAGCAGTAAAATAAACTGCTGCAGAACATGATCCCTTGTATCCCGGAAAGCTCAACTGAAGTGCACTGCGGTAGCTGTGTAATGTCTGATGGGAATAGTGCCTATGGATTTAGCCAAAAGCAAATGTAATTGAGATTTGACCCTTTCTGCTCAGTAGAGCACAGTTTTTTGAAGAGGTGAGTTTACTCGGAGTACTAAAATCACACTGAACTCTTACTTTCAGTGTTATTTTTCCTGCTTTTAGAAAATGTTTCATGGTAAGCTCTCACAGCACTTGATAAGGAACATTTCATTAAATATCTAAACAATTCCGTAAAGGAGATGAGAAATATCATGGAGCAACTGTGTGAAGGGCATGAAAGACGTTACCACAGTCATCATGCTAGCCACTCCCCTGCTTAAGGTCTCCTGAATGTGGAAGTGACTGGGTTTCACCCTTGCTGCCAGAGACCTCTGTGTACTGCCTCTGAGTAGCAAAGCAGATCTGCCTGCGTGCATAATGCCAAACTAAAACTCTTTGCAAGCTGAAAGTCCTACAACTCCTTCCCGTTACTGAGTCATGTTGTTTCTAACCCATACATGAGCAGCACAATTCATAGGAGGACCACTGCTGCTCTACTTCAGCATAACCAACTACAACTTGTGCTCTAAAATCTCCTCTTTCATCAAAACCTGAATATTTCCTAACTCCTAGACAGCCTCCCACGAGTGGGCATTGCCAGAGCCTTTCATCCCCACCCGTTTAGGATGGTAAGGCAAAGGCTAAAAGGCAATTTAAGGTACAGAGATCAGCAAGATTAATCAAGTCACAAAGTAAAGGCCATAGGCTGAAATCTGCTACAGTTTCACAAATACGTAGTTCCCATTTGCAGCTCAAAAGCAAGCTCACATTCTGGTCCCCCTAGAAAAGCAAACGTGTACTTTTAAAAACAGAGGCAGCCAGCAGCTGCAGCGTCACTATTTTCTAACACATATTCCCCAGCCACGGGGGTGGGACCAGGCTGTGCTCGCCGTGCTCCTCGAAATCCGTGCTCTGGCAGTATTTCTCAGCAGGCTGCTGGGCGATGTTCCCCCTGGCACCTTGGACTCACGCAGACAAAACCATACATAAATCGCAAGACGACTGAGAATGCTGCCACTCCAACTAAGCTAGGTGCATTACAAAAATAAGGCACAACTCCAGAGTACAAAAAGCCCCCCAAACCGAAGAGATGTGTTTCATCAAACACGCAGAGAGATTCATTCGCTGCATCGGGCTACAAATACCAGATCACAGAATCACAGAATCACAGAATGGTAGGGGTTGGAAGGGACCTCTGTGGGTCACCTAGTCCAAGCCCCCTGCCGAAGCAGGGTCACCTACAGCAGGCTGACGAGGACCTTGTCCAGGCGGGTCTTGAATATCTCCAGAGGAGGAGATTCCACAACCTCCTTGGGCAGCCTGTTCCAGGGCTCCGTCACCCTCAGAGGGAAGAAATTCTTCCTCATGTTCAGACGGAACTTTGTGTGCTTCAGTTTGTGCCCATTGCCCCTTGTCCTGTCGCTGGGCGCTACTGAAAAGAGCTGATGATGCTGAAGAGTAACAGCTGTACGTGGGAAGCACAGCCCGACTCAGCTCGTACCACCGATCTGTGCTAGGCATTGGGTGGCAGAGCTATTTTAAAGCACACGGATTCTCCCAGCAGCATTTTGCTCCTCCAGCCTTGCCCTAAGTCTGTTCACTCCAACCCAGCTGTGTCTGCTAGGTGGTGCTGTGGGATGGCTTTTCTCAGGCAGAAAAGGCAGCTTGCCTTTTTTTTTTTCACTCTCACAGATTCTTTTTCTTCTTCTACATGAGAACAGCTGCAGTGTTTCCTGCATCTTGGTCATACAAGACGTGCCCTGCCTGCTCTCCTTGCTTGTTCTTCGCTTGCTGCAGGCATGCGGCGGCCACCGCTGGTGATGCTGCTTCTCCAGAGCACCCAGAGGAAACACGCGCGTGTGTCAGCGTTCATCTGCACGTGTCCACACCCACGCAGGACAGCAGGAGTCTCTGATGGAGGCAGGAGGTACCAAGATCTACTCTAAAACTTTCCAAATTTTCATCTTCCTTTGGTTCTAAAGATACAGGACATTTAAGCAAACTACTTTTATTGAAAAAGCAGGATTTAAAATTAAATCAGACACACAAATTACTAGCATGGTTTCAAAGGAAAGGGTAAGCCCAAAACCTCTTGAAGCTCCAAGTGAACTATCACCCTTTTTTCCTCTCAAACTGCAATTCACTTCCATGAGGAAAGGCAGTCTACTGCAAAAACTTTATAAGGCAACCCTCTGAAAGGGGGGGGGAACACGAATGATGCTTTTTTAGCCTTCATTTTTGTTCTGGATCTAAAGAATAACTGAAATGACAGGATGCTATCGGTGCTTTAATATCCATAGTATCCTAACTGGTGCAGACTGGGATTGAACTATTCAGACCTATCAAAATATGTTGTGCTAATGACCTGTAGGTAAAAGCAGCAGCCTGGTGATGTCCATCTGTTCGTCATATCTTCATGTCAGTTTAGCCAGAGATGAAGAATGATCCTAACCCGCCTTTCTGAGCAAAAGGGAAGAAAAACAAAACAACCCCCTAGATGAGTAATTGCAGTATTACTACATCTAGTGATGACATCAGGAAAATCTTGTGCTCAGTTTTCAGACTTGTCCCATGGCCCAGCCCCTTGGGCCACCCTCTGAGTGCTTGCTGTTCCTGTACAAAACCCACCCTAGCAAATGACAAGACTATCATCTTTGACATATACTACAATTTCCACTTAGTAAATTGACATTTTCTGTCTGATGCTGTGCTCTGAACTTAGATCTTCAACTGGCAGAAACTGAAAACTTGGTCACTTGTTGGTCACATCTCCACGTCAGAAGGAGATGACAAGGAAATGAGAAGGGACACCACGCAGACCAGCAATGAAAGTCAAAGCGTGTCATGATCCTAAGCAACTTTGGCACAGATTTCACTCTCAGATCCACAGCTGGAATAGATGTCAGTGTAAGCAAATCACCAGGCAGTGCAGATCTAGGAGCAAATTTATCGTCTGGTGGTCTATTATGTCTTTCCCCCTACAGCCACAGAGAATCCGTACTACTGTGGGGCTCCACAGTTGCTCCATGCACAGAAGAGTGGCCCAACAGACATCAAACATGAGGAGAACATGCACATGGGGAAGCTAGACCGTGATGAGGAAGACAAAAAGAAGTGGCAACCTGAGTGTAAAGCCCTGCAAACCACAGAGAGGGGTAGTGACAGAGAGGAGAAAAAAATGTAAATAGAGAGAATAGAATTCTGCTTCTTTAATCGAAAATGGGGTGAAGAGAAAGTCAGCCCACATGGGATTAATCTCTTTGAGGCAATCCTATAAATTTATACATGCAGGGGATCTCTTGTCTCATTTTACTCTTTCTATTTACATTCTGCAAGAAAGGCTGTCATATGCAAAGCTTGATGGGGAAGTATTCAAACTGCAAGTCAATGAAGAGTTGCATTTGCCTCCAAAATCGTAACAATAAGGTGCTTAGACAACCATACAGTGAAATTTAAAGTGCAGTGGAGAAAAAATGGCTTCTGAAGAGGGTGCTTTCATTTTATTATTAAAGAAGGAAGGAGCTACATGCTGCTGGAAACAAAAAAAGACAAAGCATACATTTGCTAGAGTTCTGTGTCTTTTAATAAGAAAAGGAAATTAAAAAATAAAAGGGACCAATCTATAAAAATTCCACACTGGCTGAGGTATTAACAATATTTTTTATATTGAACACCACATTCTTGTTTTTCATTAATGTGGTCTTCAAAAAGAAAAACAGAAGAGAGATAGAGGGGGGCAAACCAGGAAGCATCTGAACTCCTTGTTCGATTGCTGTGATCAAAGAGGATTGGAATATGGAAAGAGACTACACAGCATGTCCAGATGAGACTCATTTCAGTGTATCATGGGAGCCAGCTAGAGAACCTGCTGGTACACTGGAAATTACCCTGAAAAGACTTTACATGGTATAAACTACTACTGGAAGACTGTGGAGAAAAAAAAAAAAAACAACAAAAGAAAACATATCAAAGAACCCTTCTTTTGATCTTGATCTTAGAAAAAGTAATTGAAGTCCACACATTTTACAGACATCCTCCTTCCTAAGGACTAGTCCTGTAACTGAGGAGAACAACATAAAAACTATGAGGTAACCACGATGAGTCCTAGGGCAACAAGCTGGTGAGGTAAATTCTGGGACTTGAGCTGCCTACAGCTCAGACGTGCCTTGGGGTGCACTGCATGCTGCATATATATAAAGCCATCTTCTATGTTCTGGTGGTTTCCATTTTGATACAGCGTATTTTTTACTGTTATCCAAGTACCTTCAGGTAGTAGCTGTTGCTTTAAAGAACAACTATATCTAAATAAAGGAATGACAAGTATTTTTGCAAGAAGCCAGAAGGACAGATACGGTAACAATTAGTATTAAGTTCAACTTTCACCTACGTATCTGTCCCCCTCCACTCCCTCATGTTTTCCCTCCAGGGCTCTAAAATTCAAACACCGATTTTCCAGATGAGAGACCAGGGCACGAAGAGACTTGGAAACTGGTTCAAGAATGTGCCTGGAAGCTGGATTCAGCCTGAGCCTCCCAATGTATGTACTCCCTCCCTAGCTGGGCCACTCTTCCAGGCTAAGCTATGAGCAAAATCCTAGTATAATTAACTGCTGTGTTGGCTGAACTGCCTCGGATCTAGTTTACATGACTCTGCGAAAAATGCTGGATACCACCTTCTTTCCTGCAGGCAGGATTCCAGTGCTGCACTATATATATGGCAACCAGGACAGAAACAAATTTAAGAAGAAAATCAAGATGAATTTAAGAAGAAAAATAAAAGTGATGCTGTATTAACTAGTTCAGTTTCTGTCTCAAGGATTTTCCAGAAGGACAGGACATTCAGTAAAATAATTGAGAGAGAAGATTTAGCAGTACAGCTCTGCAAAAAAAGCTGGATCCTATATGCCTTACAGCAGACAGAGTACAGCACATTCAGTTCTTGCTTTTAGAGGGGTATGAGATCCTTGCATAGTCAAAAATTTGAACAGACTTTGTGTCGAATTTCTTCTATTGTTTCCTCACAAACTGTACTTGCATTTCTGCAAAAACCTGTAAAAAGGATCCATACCAACAGTGCAGTTATCAAAATTCTGTAATAACTATTCAATAATCATCAAAATAGAGGTGAGAGGAAGAACCAATTTGGTAACAAAGTCTGAGTCTTCAAAAGCTTACTATAAAAAGTGAGAAAAATTAACTGATTAAAAAAAGCATCCTACTCGTATCCTATAAATTCATTAAACTATGCTTGTCACAGAATGAATATCATAGGATATTGTGACAAATATGTAAGGTAAGCCCAAAGCTCTGTTAATGTAAGCAAAGACTACCTACATTCTTCAAATCTGAGGGAATAAGTCAAAATTAACCATAATATCCTTTAACAGCCATAAAACCCCAGAACATTAATACACACTAAAGAATGCAAAAGGTTGACCACCTCCTTTCTTCCCACAAAACTGCAGGAGTGATCTCAGTGCATACACACACACCTCCCTGCACTTTCTGCTGGCAGAACAACCAAAAGCTCTGCCTAAAACTCAGGACACTTAATTAAGCCTCAGATCATCTGGATGCCAGGTTTGTGCTTGCCCAGTGGCTTGCTATACCAAGGCATGTGAGCTCATGGGGATACAAGGACACAGTGCAAAGGATGTTTGCTACTGGGATGAGCCTAGGACTTTTATTTTTGACACCCATTTACTGACGAGTGTGTGTAAACCAGACTCAGAACTGATGAATTAGCAAAATAGCCAGTTTAACATACAGCCACATTTGACAATACCGGAGGTCATTTCAGACTGAAGATGACTTCCAAAATCAGCCTCCAATGTCAGAAGCTGTTGAGTTTCACAGCGGAAAGTATTAGTCTTGGAGAACAGGGCTGACAGGAGCGAGAAGGATTGTCAAACGGCTTCCTACCAGGATGTGTACACGAAGATGCACCTACTGGCGCAGTCCACGTGCTAGTTCTGTGACATGGCTAACATCACATAATTAGACATCGACATGCCTGAGTGGACTAAACCAAAGCCAAATGATTATGCTTTAAAAAAAAAAATGCGGAAATTCACACGAAGTGCTTCATTGTGAAGCATTACCTGAACTTTTTGTACACGCTTATTTTACCTATTAAACTCACTGGAAAACTACATCACTTGACCTTTGCTAAAGGTCTGAGCTAACATATTTGAGTTTTGTGGCATTTCAGTAACTGATTATTCACCAAAAGAGGTTTCCTCGCTCTTCATCAAAACACTCTAATAGCCCACGTGCCCTCTGTCAAGCACTATAGCCACTACCAGAAATGATACATCCCTGTATCACCTATGAGCAACACAGACCAGAAAACAGACAACCCTGCAAACTGGAACACTATGCATCCAAGTTCATGAAACAGTGCTTTCAGAAAAGGCTCAGACATAATTGCTTATTTCAATTTTAAAACACTCCTTAAAATGCAGCTTACTAAACTCCTGACTTAGGACTAATGATATTTCTACCCTGCAAAATTATAACTTAGCTATCCCAACAGGTTTGGCACAATGACCGCAATGTGTTTTATATTGCCCAAGATCATTTCTGTGTTTAGATATGCATAAAAATCTCAGGTGGGTACTATAAGATTGCATTATAACTAGCTGCTTTTTATCCTTGGAGCAACTCTTTCATATTCATTCACTCTTTTCTATCTGACAACTTACGGCTGAAAATTTTCTATTTTTCTTTCTCAGGCAATTGAATTATAGTCAAAGACCTTTCAGACTGGTGGCTTCAAGCATGCTGGAAAAAGTAGGCTCCATTTTCTTTAGTCTCATCCCTCAATACAGACAAACTTTCCCACTGCACCTTCTCCTTTCACAGGAATGCTGGACATAATGCTTGTTGGAAAACACTAGTAGCTAACAGAAAATACTAATAGCTAGGGCCTGAGGCACAGTAATTTGCTCACAAATGTGAATGGTAACAGATCTGTGACACTGAGCTACATTAGTGAGAGAGACCAAGGTAATTCAAAAAGCTAGCACTGATTTTTAGGTTGCTTTTCCATTTTTTTTCCCCCCTTGCCCAATTCTAGTATTATGCTAGCCTTTTTTTTTCTTCATGCCTTTTCTTTACAACATGAAATTTGTGCATCTGCATTGATACGTGTTTTTTTCTGGAAACACTGGAACATATTTCACTCATAGCTAACAGGATGTTTTCTCACACAAATTTGAACAGATGAAACTGAATGAAAAGTTGGGCCTGAACATTTGCCACATTGCTGGCAGTTAATCATTACATTTTCTCATTCTCCACTTCAAACGAGCTGAAATCAGATCTCTGATGTGATGTGGGGGAACCGCGTGTTTTCTACCATCGCCTTAATCTACAAGAGTTCATTCTGAACACAGAAAAATGGGTATTTACCCTTTCAAAATACTCAGAAGTGAAAGCAACAGATGGAGCTGCAGGAGCGGACTACTGCAAACTCTCAGGTTTGATGGAAGGACTTTGAAACCCACCTACAAACACGGTTGGTTGGTAAAGAGCAGCAGTACTCATAGCAGTCTGTCTGCTGAGTTGGACAGACCAAAGTGAGCGCATAAAGTAGTCTGCACCGCCTGGCGTATCCAATTCCAAGTTTATTGCAACATCCTGATCCTTATCTTCAAAGCAATAATTAAGTACAACTCAAAATAAACTCTGCTCATGCAACAGTGCCGTTACAGATTCTGAATGAAAGACGGATGGAAGCTCTCCACCGACTTCAGTGAGCGTTGGCCCAAGCCCTTCGCAGGCAGCAAGCAGGAAAGTTCCTATAAATCCAGGATTCTGCTTCTCCCTCACATTTCCGTAATGATAGTTCAATGGCCAAATGCATAGCAGATTAAGTTTAAGAGCCAGCTGCTAAACTGACAAGAATGTTTCACTGAACTCAAAGCAGCTGTACCTATTCACCACAGCTCAAGGTCTCCAGCACAGGGCAGCCCATGGGTGAGACCGCTCTAATTTTAGGGGAGATCGCAGCTCTGCTCTGAACCCTTCCAGGAAGCAAAGGAGCCTGAGAATCTGAAAAACTGACACCTAACTCACATTTCTACCTGGGCTAGACCTGAAAACAGGAAAACAGAAAAAAACCACAGGTTTATCACAGTTGTGACTGGAGGTAAGAGAGATGGTGCAATCTATGTAGCTTGAGCATTAGCCGTATGTGGAGTCTCATTTGTCAGAGTCTGCAGAGCTTGTTAACCATCGAGGCAGCATATTGGGAAGAAGACAACATGTGAAATTAATCATAGTAGGTCCCCAAGCTGCGTAATTTTTCATGGATGTGTATTTCTTTTAGCAAGCCAGCTTTTCTAGATCACCTTGCAAACACCTTAAGAATAAAGCGCAGCATAACGCTGAAGCGCAACCTCCTGCTCACAAAGATCAGGCATATTCCTATGTGTATTCATTCTCATCGTCCAGACAATGTTAACTCAGAATAAGTCATTCATACACACAATGATTTTCAAAGCATATCGCCAGAAAAAATTTATACATCATACTTCCAAGACCCTCAACAAGAGAGTATACTATCCAGTTTTGGTGGTGATTTAATCTAACATGTTTTGGGCTTCAGTACTACTAATGCTACTTTATTTAGCCTTATTCATACCTGTCAAGCCCCTTACATTTTCTCTGTAACTATAAACCACTTATCGGTATGTATTTGTAGACCCAGTTTAATATCCATTTGCGTAAGATTTGGTGAGAAATTTCCTGAGGAAAAGAAAAGCACAGATTTAAGTCACGTGGTATTGTCTGCTCTGCTTATGACTTCAGTTGACTACATGCATAAATGAGTTGTGAAACAGAGACTGATTTAATCAAGTTCTTCAACTGAGTATTTACCTCTACATACCTTCAATAATTCACCTGTAAAAACACTTTAGTGATTAAGAATATTATTTTCTCGGAATTCTCATGAAATGACTTATCAACCACGGACATGTTTTAGCGTGTCACTGGCACCGTGCAGGAAAAGCAGCCCTGCTGGACTTCCCTTTTGAAATCAACAAAACCACCCACTACAGCTACATTCTGTCCGAATGTTGTAGATTTCTTCTTCTTCTTTGGGATTGAATTACATTTAAATAATTCAAAAAGTCATTACTTCTATACCAAGGGAAGGAAAAGATTCGCACAAGGCACAGAGAACAACTTGCTAGTTACAATTCATATTTAAACTTGCAATCTAGGACCCAGACAGAAGCAAAGTAGAAAGAAAAAAATCAAAACAAGATGTGAGATAGGAATCTTTAATCAACATCGTATCAGCCCGGGCCTAACATTCCACCCAGTCTTCTGAGGTTATCCAGCACCACTTTGAAAATGGATTACTTTCCACTGAAAACAATGCCAAAAACGGGCTTTAGCTCCCCTGGGGGAAATTAGAACAGCCTGGATCATCAAATGGGAAAAAATAATCATTATCAGTAGCAGTCAGAAATGGGGGGAAAGAAAAGGTGAAACCAGACTCAGGTTTTGGACCACTTACTGCCTTAGGACGTGACTTTGGACTGAGGCGGAGTGGCAAAAGCCTATGGATTTGTGATGCAAAGGAAAGTTTGCTTCTCTAGTGGACGATATAAACACCTAGGGTTTTTCCAACATCTTTCGTTCAGAAATGTACTTTTGGTAAACAGTCGGCAGCTAGTCTTGGAGAGGACAAGGCACTGATACAATACCGTACACTTTCTACTACCAGATCACAGGGAATACCAACGTGTATGAAAGATAATATACATTACCTCATACATGCTAACAGATGAAAAATACATTATGAAGACTTAATATGGCTTAGTGCACATATGTGTTTAAGTTGGTGTCCCTTGTTTTGGGTAAGAGGTATCTTCCAAAAGTCCTCACCACTGCCATCAAACCGAGACTCTACCTGCAGGTGATCCACCATAAAGCTCCACAGGGTTCTGGGGTGACAGCTGCCAGCACGAACAAATGCCTCAGGTCCCCTTACGAGCAGGCTAAATGTAACTTGCAATAAGATGTAAAAACTTAGTTCCAACTTCAGCAGCAGCAATACAGCTGGCAGAAACACTGAGAAGGTGGTGAAACATGATTTCCCAGATGCTACGAGGTTGAATCAAGGTCTGTGTTACGGCATATGGTCAGTTAAGACAACATCCTTTTAGTTTACCCACTTTAAAAGAAATCAAAAATTACAGAAGAATTCTGAAAGCACCTTTAGCTAACATTCATTGACTCCTAGTATTGCCTTTGAAAAAGCAAACTGTCTTGTATGAATGTTCCATGCTACCAATGAATGCTAAAAGAAAACTTATTGACACAGGTATTTCCTATTTACGTAACTTCTAGCTTATGTAAGATGGTCAGAGCCTTGGCCCTGCTATAGCCCTCTTTTACACTCCTACAGCAGTACACTGCTGACCTCAGTTACGTATGAAACTCCCCTGGAAGCCAACAGCATGTAACCATACACCTATAATTAAGTACATACTTGAACGCTTTTTTAAACAGGGAAAGGCTGATGAATTGCTGCCTACATAACTAATGATAAAATAGTAGTAATGTACATTTAAATTGGGATTATGCTGTAAATGTTTTATGCCAGAGATCTACTGGCCATTGATGACTGAGAACCGGTCTACTGCCAGCCCGTGACAGGCCACTGGCACACTTTGGCGTGGTCACACATGGTTGGATGTGTCTTGCAAAGGACCAGCAGAGTGGCCATAAGAGCCCGTGATTTGCTGATAATGCTCCCCTCTTTAAATAACATGGCAGCAGAAGGGTACTCCTAACTTCAAATTTCCAATCTAACTCCTATATAACACCAATTTGAAACAGGAGGCTCTTCCTTCCCACTAACAAATGAGTCATCTAAGATTAACTTTCTCCCCACTTGTCAGTTCCTCGCCCTGACACCACTGGTGCCTCTTACCTTACTGGTGTAAGGGCAGCAGCACTAGCACAGTCACCCTGCTGGAATTTTAATCACCTCCGCAGCAACTTTGTTCAGAGCAAATTTAGACCACAGAGCTAAAATTATCAGCAACTTCTGATAATCCATCTATATAAACATCTGTTGATGATTAGTGGGGTGAAACTGCAGCAAAACTGAGCAGTAAGGAATATAATGACAACAATCCAGACGGGCTTTCAATAAATATCAGGGGAGGTTTAGATTAGGTATTAGGAAACATTTCTTAACTAAAAGAGTAGTCAGGCATTGGAACAGGCTGCCCAGGGAAGTGGTGGAGTCCCCATCTCTGGAAGTGTTCAAAAAACATGTAGATGTGGGACTAGCAGGCATAGTGGTGTTGGGTCGATGGTTGGACTTGATGATCTTGGAGGTCTTTTTCAACCTATGATTCTATGAAATTGCTTGTAGCCCTTCTCACTAATTTCAAATTTTATTTCCTGTCCCCTTCCCCTATCGCCATATAGAAGTATTGCTTGCTGCCTAAAGTGAACTTGGAGCTGGGTGCCAGAATTGAAGTCGCTGCAGTGCTGAGTGTGACAGACCCTAAGGTCCTTTGCTGCACACATGTGCTGCAGTGGATGAGCACACGCATTAATACACTACTCGAAGTGAGCAAGGGCCAGAGAGCCAGCAGCCCTTCGCAAACAGAGCAGAGCAGGTACAGGGTCAAACCTCTCAGAATTTGACCCCAAAAAATCAGTGGAAAAGATTCAACCACCTCCACTGCTGAGCATATTAAACCTGGTCAGAGCTTTTGAGAAGTCAAGAAACCACGTCACAGCTGAATGTCTGTACTCCTCCTGCATCCTATTAGAGGGATTTGTCTCAAGACTTAATTGGCAATTTCGCTATTCTTTCTTTGTTCAGCAGTGTTGACACATTTTTCGCTGCCTTTGCTGTGGAGAAGGCACCAGCATAGCAGGGCTGCGAATTAGACCGTAGGTGTGTTGCAAATTCCAGGGGTTCGTTTTTCACAGAAAGTCAAAACCACCTTTAAGTGCACAAAGCAGCTGTCCCACCACACTCTGACAGTAAGCCTGCCGTACTTCTGGCACACAGACAGGGACTTAGATCTCTTCCAAGACAGTCAAAGCATAATGAAAAAGCAACTTTGATGCTACCTGAAACCAAACTATTCAAAGCACATTGCCCGCATTCCTCAGCTGCAGCCACTGAGCCAGGACATGGAGATAATCATTCGGGCTGGTGATGGGGGAGAAACAAGCTTATGGACTGCAGAGCTGAAGTACTCTGGTCAAGAAAACCTACACAGAATTTAATCTACAAGGTAGCAATATAGTCATATTTCTCCTCCATCCCACTCCCATTAGGTGCATTAGAGAATTAAAACAATCATAGACACGGCAATATTTTTTTTTCTTTTTCGTTTGTCTCTTATCTGTCCCACAGAAAATGAGGATCTAGACCAAGCAAACCATTTCTCTCTCGTCTTGCACCGCTTTTTCAATGGTGGCTAACATTCCCTGTTTCAAGAGGGCAAACTGATCAGTGTAACACCCAGCCAACAGTAGAGCATTTTACATGGGGGAAAAGTTTCTCCTCATCTTCTCCCAATTATGCAGAGGAAAAGGAACTTGGGGGTGCTGGTTGACAGCCAGCTGAACATGAGCCAGCAGTGTTCCCAGGTGGCCAAGAAGGCCAACGGCATCCTGGCTTGTATCAGGAATAGTGTGGCCAGCAGGAGCAGGGAGGTGATTGTGCCCCTGTACTCAGCACTGGTGAGGCCGCACCTCGAGTACTGTGTTCAGTTTTGGGCCCCCCACTACAAGCGGGACATTGAGGTGACAGAGTATGCCCAGAGAAGAGCAATGAGGCTGGTGAAGGGTCTAGAGAACAAGTCTTGTGAGGGGTGGCTGAGGGAACTGTGGCTGTTTAGTCTGGAGAAGAGGAGGCTGAGGGGACACCTTATCAGTCTCTACAACTGCCTGAAAGGTGGTTGTAGTAAAGTGAGCGTTGGTCTCTTCTCCCAAGTAACAAGCCATAGGACAAGAGGAAATGGCCTCGAGTTGCATCAGGGGAGGTTTAGACTGGATATTAGGAAAAATTTCTTTACTTAAAGAGTGGTCAAGTATTGGACCAGGCTGCCCAGGGAAGTGGTGGAGACACCATCCTTGGAGGTGTTAAAAAAATGTGTAGATGTGGCACTTCGGGACATGGTTTAGCAGGCTTGGTGGTGATGGGTTGACGGTTGGACTTGATGATCTTAGAGGTCTTTTTCAACCTTCATGATTCTATGATTTTACGCAACCCTGAGATCTGATAACCATAATTATCTTACTTTTATGTATCTACCAATATAGGTACATCAACCTAAGATAAAACAGTTCTTTCTTTACTGCAGCATCTGTTCTTTGGCTTCATAATCTGCTGCAGCAGTGAAGTTTGCGCACTGTGGAAAAAATTCTGTAGTGGTTAAAAAAGGACCTTGGGACACTGAGCTCGTTTTCTCCTTGTGTTATGAAAGCTACCAGGGGAAAGGGGGAGACCAGCAGCACCTCTATGTCACTGCAGTATCCAACAGCAACTTCCTGCAACTCAGACTCTTGAGGAAAACTTCCTGGAAATTTCTTAGTAATTCTAACTGTGGATTCAATTCCACGAATTCTGAAGACTTTTGAGTTGTTAACAGTAGCTAACATACCCTGTTCCAGCTACTGTGTCATACAGATCTATCTGAAGCAGGTCTACAAGGCAAGAGCAGCAGCAGTCCCTGCAGGCCTTTATGAACTTCCTAAAGCTGGAGAGCCACTGGAGAACAGACTAGAGAACGGTGTATTTGTGGCTTTACCTACGCTGCCAGTAAAGATGTCTTTGAAAGCGGGTTGTGCACTCCACTGAAGGCGACCAACCAAAGGCATATACTCTGGCCTTCAGCTTCTGCTTCCTTCTATGTAGGGACCAACAAAGAATGCTCTGAAGGCAGGTACTAGCTTCGTCTTCCAGGGCTCTTCAGGCATTAGAAGGAAGTCACTGAATTGTCCTCCCCCAGTGCTCAACAAAGGTGAGCAGTGTAGAATGGTGAAACGGCAGAAAACGATCTGCATTCATAGAATGGAAAGGTGGAACAAAACACCAAAAAGTGGTTCAGAAGAATGTCTTGGAAACCGCAACTGCAAGACTAAAAAAACTTCTGCACGCATGGCAACTGCAATGGCAGCACAGACAGTACCAAGGGCATCTTTAACACCTTCGCCTTTAAATGCAGAGTATGTGCCAACAGCATAAAAGAGTATAAAAAGAGTAGAAAAGAAGTAACAGCTCAGTGTGCGCTGGTTTCCATGAAGCATGTTATGTACCCATTTAGAACCTAACACAGAGTCTGTTTATACCCTAAATGCATATGTAATACAAATAAAATGCATTTCAAAAACATCCAAAACATATAAAAAAAGAATTTTGGAGACTGTCTTACCTTTGACCCAATAAGCGTGTACAGCCATTGGATGGTTTCATTATGATTTATTACGCCATTCATGCCATCAACATAGAGCATAATCTGGCCCAAAGCTACAGTAAAGAAAAGAGATAAAATATAATCAGACCTGGTGAGTATTTTTTATAATCCTAAGCATTGCTGGCAATTTTCTATAACCGGGTTTTTCCAGAGACTTGTGGGGCTCAACTAATGAAAGATATGTTGGGCAAGATTCTCCTGGACGAAATCCTGGGCAACTGCAGTAACCTTACTGACTTCTTCTGGATGATATAAGTGTGAATTTCATCCAGGGACAAGCACAGGCACTTGTTTCTTCCTAGAAGATGACACATTTTATTGCCCCAAAACTCTGCAAACAGTTTTGTACACGCTGCAGTTGGTTTTATTCCCTTTCAATGCTAAAAAGATTTGCCCCTTGATCAGGATGAGATCCAGTCATGATACGGTCACCAACACTTTTTTTTTTTTTTCTTGCAAATTCTTTGGTTGGGGGTGAAGGGATTTAATTTGAATTTGAAACAAATGTGCAACAAATTTTTACACACAACAGTTACATCAGCTGCAATGTTTTGCATCTTGTGAGCCAAGACTTTTACCATCTGTTTCAGCATCCTATAATGTTTGGAATCGGTTTACTTGGATTAAGTTGACTGTTTCAGTGAATTCCAATAATATGAAATTAAAGCAGGGCAATTAACACCAATAAGGACAGCAAATATTCACCAATACACAGTGCTCTCTTACAAATGAGTTTTGCCTTTTAGTGAGAAAATACAACAAAGCATGGTTAACACAGAAGCATCTTAATTTTTTCTGAAGCATTGGCAACATTTCAAACCATGCTAATAAAATATTTCATAATAGTAATTCCATAGTTTGCAATCCTGGTAATAGGAGACTTTATAGAGACAACAGCTATTCAATCTTTTCTGACTGATAAGGACAGTCATTTTTTGTAAGGATTATGAAAAGTGGATTAGCAAAATTCATCTATCATCTCCAAAAGTTTCCACTGTTAGATCTTCTGCTTTATAGCAGGAGATCAAAGCACAGTGGGCATGAAAAAGAAATCACTGATGTAACACCTTTCAGCACAGCCTGTTGGCATAACAACTCAATTATTTAACGCACAACCTGACAAGCCCCTAGTACACCGCTTTATGGGGGAATAAAAGGAAAAAAATCCGTGGGGTGAGGAAAATCACGATGTTATTAATCTTCCAAACACTTGCTAAGTTTTGCACAGGTTGTGCGCAGTGCAGCGATGTTTTCCTTGAGGGCAGATTTTCGAAGGCATGAATGTTAGGCAAGCACTTAAGGACCCCTCTAGCTCAGCAGCTAACTTTCCTTTTTACACCAAGTCTCCTCTTTTTTCCTTTGCCTTCGTTGGTCTCCTTACAGTTAAAAAACCGGAGTTACTAATTTTCGGTACCTATATTCCTTATCTAATCTGTTACACTGAGCTGGAAGCAAAGCCACCCTACAAGGTCAATGAAGCCGGAGAAAAAGCGAGCGAGGGCTACGGCGAGGAGGTAACTGGTATCTCAGGCAGGCTACGCTGCCGCTGGGCTATGCCCACCTCTCCCTGCTCCCCCTCTCCACGCAGCCATCATTCACTGCCCTCCGAAGACGCGTGCCTCGGGAATAAAATCACATGGGAGGGACACAGGCCCAAGTGTTAAGGTAAAATAAAATATGTAAGCCAGTCAGTAAAAAGAGATAAGAATTATACTGCCTGAAAAAACAGCTGCTTTGAAGCATTTCCTTGCAGGTAGGGGAAAGAGAAGAACACTGCTATCCCAGAGGTAATCAGAGAAAGTTCTTAATGCTTGTTTTTAGTTCGTATCCATCCTAAAAACATTTGGCCCTTGAGCAGGATGAGATCCAGTCACGATAAGGTCACCAACCCTCTTCTTTTCTTTTTTTCTTGAAAATTCTTTGGTTGGGGGTGAAGGGATTTAATTTCTATTTGAAACAAATGTGAAACAAATTTTACTCTTGGCGCATGCTTTCCAAACTGATAGAGAAATCAAAGACAGTAAGAAGCCTGCTTTTAAAGAGAAAACATGCACACAACACAAAATTACTCCACTGCTTATACTTAAGACCAGTTAGACTGGATGCTAAGTGAGACCTGGGATGCATTAGTCTTCAGCCTCTTAAAGTGACTCTTCATAACAGTAACAGGTTAAGGCAAACTAGAAGACCTCAGAAAGAAGCCAAAAAAAATTTTTAGGGATTCCTGACAATTTTCATCTGCTACCACTAATCCCGCCACCCCAAACCCTTCCACCACCTTCTGGTTTGTTTTTTTTTTTTTTCCATTATCAACACTATCCTAAGTACCTGGTAGTATCTATATCTTTCCAACAGAACATGTCTTTTGGATATACATGAAAAATTAGTAACACATAAAAAAAACCACAACTGCTGCCACTTGAACAAGTGACCAACATGTTATGAAATGACCAAGATGCAGACAGCTTTGCTATAGAGTCATGCTGTCCACATACAAGTCGTGACTCCAGTAATTATTTGCCACACATCAAGTTATCATCTGCTGACAGGCTTTGGTGTGGAGCTTCATATTGCTGCTTCCTGTCTTCATGGGTTAGAAAAGTGAAAGCAAGACCTAACAGGCAGGGCTAAGGAGAAATCAGCTTTCATTATGAGGAAGAGTGAGTTAGGGATAATCTGTACGTGCTTTGTACAAAGCTGCTGCCTGCGGAAAAGAAGTCCATGAGAAAACCTAAAAGAAAGAGAACATTGGTTTTCACACCATGTCAAGTGTCTGTGCTGAGGAAGGAAAATGTCACACCTAGTAACCGCACAAAACAGCAGCAAAATGGAGGAGGCCACCAAAAACGCTAGTGTAGGAGCAGGCTGGTGGACTGGAGGCTCTTGGGCTCTCCCAGGGCTTGGGTTTGGCTGAGTAGGACACACCAGTTTCGCACTAAACGGAAGGAGACTGGCCACAGAGCACTCTGCACTGTTTCATATTCTTTGCAGCTTTTCTTCCCAGCTGGTAGCCTACCTCCTGGCCCACGATGGCAGTCTGCTGAAATGGCTGCACCTACAGTGCAAACTCCATGTGCCCACCGCCCTGCATGTGCGTGTCTCCACGCACGCACGCCCACCACCGACACGCAGGGCTCGCCAAGACAGGGCACGCTAATCTGCAAGGCACTCTGAGGTTGTTTGAAAGGCCAATCTAGTTCAAAATCATTTAGGTTTGCATTTGTACGTGCCTTCAACCGAACTCCTTTTTTTTCACTGAAAAATGAGGAGGCTATTTAATCCATTTAATCCCATCTCTCAGCTAACTGGAATTCTTTTTGGAAGTATACCAACAACCTACTTGCATTAGGAAAGCTTGCTATTGTGCAACAGGGGGCTGGGAAAGGGGGGATTAAATATGGAGCAGACTTAATTTGGAATTTCTTTGTTCCCACTACCCTTGTCAAACCCTTAATCTTATGTGAAAGTAGTGTGTGATTTTACCCATAGCTATTTTCAAGTGGAAAATTGCTGGATTTCTTAGGAAAGGCTTAGGCTAGGAAAGGACAGATCAGCCAGAAACTTTATAGAGTTTTGTGAAATAAGAGGTTTAAGAAAGCCTCTAAAAACTTGCCAGTATTGGCACTGATACTCTCCTGGGATCTTTCTTATATAAAGTTAATGGGACCAAAGGGGAAGAACTCTAATACAACACATTGTCATGATGAACATCACTTTAAGTAAAAATCTATTTTTCCCACCCAGAGCATCAAAAGTTTCAAAGCTGTTTCTTGCCCACACACCTGCTTCTCTAATCTGCTCGAGTTGCTTCATATTTGAACACAAGACTAACTTAGAGAAAAGAACAGCAATGAATGAGGAGAAACACTATTTTCTTATAGTTTCCTGCAAGTCAAAACCCTGTTCATCACGTCAAGAATTATGGCAGGGATTCATCTTGTGATTGCATTTGTGTCCATCAGAATAAGCAAATGTACAGGGTGAAGCAGGCCAAAGCCAGACCCTGTGGCCACAGGTTTCAGCTCCTGAGGAAGCTTCTGGCCCGAGGTCATCAGGCACTTCACAGCCAGCAACCATGGAGCATGCGACACGCTGTACGCAACAACGGGTGAGCGTGAATGAAAGACAGGACTGTGATGAAACTAACAGGGAAGAACCAGCTGCTGACAGTCGTCTTTCTCATGGCTAGTTAAAATCTTACCATCATCAGTGAGGAGAAATTCAGGGTCAGTGTGATTGGCTTCATTCCATCTGAAAACAGATTACTAGCTTACGTATGCTATCCTAGGCATCAAAAAGGCCTACTCCATCAAAACAAATGTCCTGATCAAGAACAAAATTTCAGTATCTGTTTAGTGAGGGATCCCAAGACCAAGATAATACAGTTATTTAGTATTCTATTACAAAGCACTAGGTGATAATTCTGAAGAAAAAAAAACCAAACACCTCAAACTTTTTTCTCCATGTTTCCTCACTAGAGAGAGGCAAGAGCTCAGCTACCGAGTGGAACTGCCATGATCACAAGATCTCCAGCTCAGCCCCAACATGCTGGATGTCAGGAGCTTCTACTTTTGCTTGTAGCACATTCCCACAAGGATGCTTGCACACGCACCCTCAGGGAAGAGTTTATTGTCTCCATAATATCCAAGGATATTGGATAGTGTTTTCATTATTAAATGCAACTTTTGAACCATCCAGTTACTTGAAAATTAACATAATCGCAGCAGAGCTCCCTGCTTCTAAGAGGTGACATCAGATAAAACAGATGACCTGGACTCTCCACTGCTTCTGAAAATGATTTTACAAAGCAGCACTGTGCCAAACCTTACGACTCACACTCCTTCCCCAGGGCTAGAACCAGCTAAAATTCTTAGATTTGAGGTTTTCTTTTTTTTCTGCTGTTACTATTCATATGAGTTGCTTTTAGCTTTAGTGCGATATCTGCTCTTTATACACCTATTCTTATTTCTTTACTCCTTTTGAAGATATCTGTAATGTCATATAGGAAAACACAAATGATCTTATTCCTGGCCACAAATGCATGAATATTTTATTTCTTGACAGTTTCTTTAAATCCCAACTCTTTTCTCAACCTCATCTTTCTACACTGTTCACTGTTGTTTTCCATCATCACACACGTCATGGTTGAAACATGCTATGAAATTAATTTTCAGAAATCCCATATTAACTATGTACCGAACTTGTTCTAACTGTATTAACCCAGAACTGAACATTCTCACAAAAAAAACCACCATAGAACTAATGTTATAAACTCAAACTGCAAAGACATTTCTGTACAGGTGTAAATGTATTACTTTGCTAATGTAAATGTAAAAAAATCTAATGCTAATGTAAAAAAAAAGTCTTTATGCTAGCTGACACTATTTAAAGTCTAGTATTTAGTCTTACACTGTACTTTAATAGCTGATAAGTATTTGGAAACTTGTGTATGCTAGTTTCAGACCTAACGTATTATTCAAAGTTCAGATCTTTTGCAGAGCCAAAGGATTTTTAGATCAAACTTCATCTTCATTTTTTCTTCCATCTACTTTAAGGCCAAAATATACAAAGATACAATACAACTCAAGTTTTTTAATGCTGAAAATGAGTGACAAAAGGGACAACCAGAATTCTCCCCTGGATTACAGGATGAAGGGAAGGTGCCATCCAGAGGTCACCCCTGGGCAAAGTCAAACAAGCCAGAAGGCTGGACACATCACTCTCCTGGGCAATCAATATGGCTTTCTGCAGCATGCTCGAGCCTTGCAATGTACACTGCTGGCTGTGGTTATAACCGAGCAGGTACAACGGCGGCATGCTGTAACTTGCCCTTAAAAGCACATCTTATTTAAAAATCAAGGTCAAGCTCACCAGGAAACAAAAATCCTTTCTTTACTTGGTGGCTAAAAAGGTGTCTTTGCCACTGTTTTGATTCTAAAGAGACAGCACAAGTGTATTTTGACACTTACTATTTCAATCAGTCCCTTAAAACTCCATGCTTAATGCTATGTTCTTAAATGGCACAGCCCAGGAATAGTTTCCATGACCCACAAAAGCCCACAGGAAATACTGAAGAAGATGTATAACTCTGACACTCCTGGCACTATGAAGAGATCTTTAGACCTGTGTTGTTACTATTATTATTCTGTTCTCCCTAACTGTCCGTCTTTAACAATAACCTTAGTTTTGGTGAACTCCAGGGGCCACTAGCAAAGAAATGCTCTTTCACTACATGACAACAGGCTGCCAACTGTGGACTCGGAGCAGAGCTTCAGTGGACCAAGAGTCTGGGAAAACGTGACAAAATTTTGAAGCCTTGATGACATTTACAGTCACTTGTGCTGCAGATACTCAGAAGTCATCCACAGAGAACACAGACAAACGTTTTTGGTCCTCGGAAGCCGACTGTGGATAACACCTTGGCAATAAAGCACGCGTAGGGACCACACAGCATTAACAGGCCTAATTACTGACTTTGAAAGGAGATTGTGGCTGTGGTCTAGGAGGGAGTAGCAGGCTCTCCCCCTCCTTCTCTTTTTTTTAGGGAAAGGTACCTGCACAGTCAGTGCCTCCATAACTCCCTGTTTTGATGGTCCTTAATTAGAAGGGTTCTAGTTGCTCTTTCAACCTCACTCACACGTCTCTGCTTCCCAAAGCCTTCTTCCCAATGGTTCTCAGTGCCCCCAAGTGAAGAGAAACACAGCCCTTCCTCAACAGATGGCAAGTCCAGGACTGTAGAAACCTCTTTACAGAGAAATCTTCTCCTCTTTGTGTTCCCTCTACCACTCTTTTCCTCTGGTGTTTCTCTCTTTAAAAAGCAGCACGCAGCAAGGCCAAAGGGCATAAGGCAGCTTTAATCAGCTCAAGTGTTTCAGCAAAAGCTGGTCCTTTATACAAACCACGTAACACCTGTGGCAATGCACAAGCCCCACCAAAGCCAAAGCAGCACATCAGAACTGCTCCTCCTCCAGTGTTTCTTTTGTGGTATTTCTTACCATTTACTTCAGTGCAAAGAAGGAGCAGACTCTCACTTGACTCTGGCAGCAGTTAACCTGCTGGATGCCTTTTTATAAGAACTGAAATCTGGCTTACACATACACATTATAAAAGCTTTGCATGATTAGGCATAATTGTTATAATAATTATTTTATGTTGCAGCCCTCACATTTTAAACGCACTACATTCCAGCATGCTTTACAAGGTTAATAACACTTACCAATGTACGATAATCTGGGTAAAACTTATATAGCAAAAGGTAAAAACACTTCCTCATTAAAAAGAAATATGTAATTAAAAGAAATTATTAATAAATAAGGAAGTCTACTCCAGCATTAGACCACTAATTTGCAAGCTGACTAAAAGCAGAGAAGTATGAAAAAAAAAGGAAAGAACGAACTAAGGAAGAAAGGAAGACAGGAGAAAGGAAAATGACAAAAGAAAACAAAACGAAAGGTTAACTAGATGATTTTAGAAGATGACCATTCAACCTCAGTGCTTCATGAAGCAAAACTCTTGTGGAAAAAAAGAATGCTTGGTAGCCCTGAATTAAGGTGACATGTTATAATGTATGCATATATAGACCTGAAATAAGGCAGTTACTTCTTAACTAAATCAATACAGGCTGCAACACTGAATAACGTTCTTCCAACGTGTCTATGAAATCACATATTTTTCTTAAGAATTTATTACTGAGTTTTAAAGGATTTTCTGAGGAGACTTCCACATTGCTCACAGAACTTCATTTCTCAATGAGCACGACATGACAGTGAGATTGCCAGAGAGATATTCTTGTGAGGTGAGGTATTCTGCAAAAGCATCGTGCCAGTGCAGGATGCTACCCATGGAACTGCTAAAGAATTAACTCCAATGGGCTCACACCCAACTCCCAGCTATGTCTTCTTGTACTGTGTACTGATGCTGCAGCAAAAGGTAAGTAGTTTGGTTTTAGAGCAGAAATTAAGATCTGTTTTTAAGGATTAGGTGTCTCTTCTCATCTCCAATAAAACAGTTCATGCATCGACTTCAGAGAAGACTTTTCTTTAAATGTATTTTAGACACTTGATGATGGATTTATCATTCTTAGGCATCCAAGCACTTTACAACAGTAGTAAAATCGAATCAGAGGATCACAGGTTGGATGGCACCTCTGGAGACTGCCCAGTCCAACCCCCTGCACAAACCAGGGAAACACAGAGCAGATTGTTTAGGACTCAGTCCAGTTGGGTGCTGAGTATGTCTCCAAGGGTGGATACTGCACAGCCTTTCTGCACAACCTGTGCCAGTGCTCAGTCACCCTCGCAGGTTTTTTGGTTTGGTTTTTAAGTTTAAATTGAATTTCCTGTATTTCAGGTAGTGCCCATGTCTTACCTCTTGTCCTTTCATTATGCACCACTGAAGTCTGGTTCTGTCTGCTTTTCTCGCTCCAATCATATATGTAGTTCCTCCCATAATATTTGAATTAAACTGAATTTAAATTGAAGATTAATGCATACTCAAGAAACAATAAACACACTGAGCTAGAACCCAGAAAAGAAAATTTACCTTAAATTTAGGATTAAAGTAGGGAAACTTAGTAAGACTCCCAAGTTAAGAAGCGATGCCTTTGCCGTTCTATTTGAGAGCCAACTGAGTAACTCAGTCTGGCAATGTGTTAGATGTGATGGATTTCAAGGTCTTTCTCTCTCCATTAATCATCATGAACGTAAGCCTTCTGTCTGTGTAAACAACACTAATCCTGACTTTGAAGGTACAAAGAGGGAAACACAAACCGACCTTCGCAGAATGGAAAAGATAATTTCTACAGCTGCCTTTCTTGAACTCCTCAGACACTTATTTACCCTGCACAAAGAAAGGTCCCACAGGTGCTAGCTGTCTTTTATCAATCTTTATCAATTACATACAGCACATCAGTTTGGAATTCCAGCATCTCCTTAACAAGTCAAAAAGCTAAACCTTGAGAATGAATTCAGCATTTGGATTGGGAAACAGCATAGATTCAGACAGGAGTTCAGAAGAAAATGCAGTCAAGGTTCAGTCTTAGCAAAACCAGCTTATTTTGATTGTCAGGCTCTGTAAGCCTTTGCAACTTGGGCAAAGAAAACTCTGAGGGAATACATGAAACTAATTTTTTTTCTATTCTATGCTAGTAAGATCTTCACTGACTGTAGTCAGGCACTTCTGTGGTGATTATGAAAAAAAGCACACTGTCTTGGGGTTCCTGCCCTATGTGGAAAGTAAAGAGAATCAAGGGGTAACACAGCTGGGCTATTTAATGCATGGACTGACACTAGAGCAGGAAAAGGACATATGGCAGGGTAAAAGTGTTCGCATACCAAGCATTATTAGTCATCAACTGTAATTCTTGGTAGTACAACAGCAAACCTTCCAGGATAAAAGCTGCCAGTTTTGAACTGAACAAATGATAGATTCTCATTGACTGCTTTCCCCCTCCCTCCCCCCATTTTTATTGCAAAAAAAAAGCCACATTTCTTAATATTTACATTTTTTTCCTAAACAAAAAGGAAGATTCTTGGCAAGCAAAAAGCGGAAACACAAATATTCCCAGCATTATTGTATAATAAGAAGAATAAAAGAAAAGAGACATTCCTGTGCCATTTGAAACATGAAACATTGCTCTACCCCACAGACTTCAGCACAGTCTTTATAAAGAACAAACACTGGTCATCAATCAATGATCTTTTGTTGTCATGTAGCAATGCGTTTCTGCTATCATGAGCACTAATATTTCCCAAGATTGCAGTTCCTTGTATTTTAAGCTCAACTTCATTCTCCAAGGTGCTACGCTGGGCACGTAAATATGGGCCCAGTTTAGCTTGCTGAAAAAAACAGCACTGCAATTGATAAGGTAGCTAAATACACTTAAACTAGACTTTGGCAGGGGGACTTACTGCGCATCAAAGCTATTTCAGTGGCCATGTAAAGTTACTTCTGCTACTCAAAAGCCAGTCTCCAGAATCCATATGTTGTGGCATACGCTCAATAAGCATGGACTCCAAAAAATGAGACACACTCTATTCCCGAGGAACAGAAAAGGAACAGAAGAAAGATGAATGACAGTCACTGAAAACAGTAATCCTGCCACTGGTGTTTCACATCACTTCCCACAGCCAGTTTTGCAGGAAATAAAGTGTGCTGCCAAAAGGGACACTTAGGTAGCCATCCAGTTTTCAGTAAAATTCAAACCCTGTTTATTCTAGCTGGGAGCATAAGGTGTGCTTGGGGAACACCATGCAATTGCTACATGGAGAACAAAAAATACAAGTAAATTTCTCCAGCTATATTCTTTCCGTATTAAGCTGTTTTTTAATTCTCACGTAGTTTCTTCACCTGGCAACGTATTACAAACAGTGTTCCCTCTTCTCCCAAAATAAGAGACCACGTGTGAAAACATTTCACAACAGCAGAAACATTATTTTAAGAAGTAATACAAAATACTACAAGTAGGTATCACTTCTAACTTTTATCAATACTTGTTACTAAAGCCCTAACAGCTACAGGATTTCAGACAAGTTCAAAAGTTCCTACGAAGGGATGAATGGGCTTTCTCAATCTCAACAGACAGATATGCAACACGTGAACAGACAGCACAGAGGTATCAAGATCATTCTGAGTCATGTGAGTGGCGTTTGAAAGTTAGTAGCAAAAAGGTAAAGGAGCTTTGCTTTTTAATTTTTTCTCAATATAAGCTCAAGATTTTGTCAGTGCTTTCGTCATCTTGAAACAAACTGATATGAAGGGCACTGTATCGGAGCACAGAAAGTCAATTATCCAAAAATCATTGATTTCCTCCCCAGCTCAGGAAGGACTAACTCAAGGGCAGAAATCAGTAGGATAAATCAGAATTCATGATGCTTTAAGCTCATCGACTAAATTAAAATCTTTCTTAAGTGAACCAGGAGGAGGAGGCATGTCTGTTTAAAGCAAAAACAAGACTGGAAGTAAGGCTGCCTCACCACCGTGTGCTGGCCACAAAAGATTCACACCAAATAGCTTGAAAATACAAGCTGATTGAACAAAGATTTCTGTGTCTTTGCCTATCGAGGGATGCAAACCGGCATCAAGTGATTTCAAGAAAAAAAATCTCTGTCACTTTTTAGTCACTGAGCCGCCTTAAAAATCAACAGTGACTATATCCTTCTAATTTTGTTCATGATAATAGCACCATGACGGATGTCAAAACTGAATTCCTGATATACTTTTCAGATATTTATTCTCTTTAGCATGCTCAGCCTGTCTCTAACGTTTCAGATAGACTCCACCCTGCAGTAATGTGCATGCCATTCAAGAATTCACTTTCATCTCCTGAATTTATGCTTGTTAGGGCAAATTAATGAAAGACTCTGTTCTTTAAGTACTGGCTAAACAAAGCCAAAGTCAGCACTAGAAAGCAAACCAATACAACACTTCATTAAATGTGCTTTTTATTCTTTTTGTTTCAAGTATGTCTTCTGCTATGTGAAATTTAGGGCTATACAGTCTCCTTTCAAATCTCACAGTAAAGAATGAGCTCAAGTCACAAGTTCATATCACTCTTTTGAAGTGGACTTTCCATGAGAAAAAGGTGCAGGGAAGAGACATCATTGCAAATCTCTTTAAGTACAGAGCTCGCACTCTCCAAAATATTGATTGAAAAAGCTGTTTTGTGCCTGCTCATTCATCTCAGATAATGAGCAAAGATTCCTCCCAAATTAATTGTAATTCTCTTCTAATCCCTCTATTCTTTTTTCTTTTTCCTTCAGTACAGTGACAGTGAGAACTTCTTTGAATACTGAATCCCATTTTATTACAGCAATTCTTAGAGAAACATAGTGAAATCACCTTTATCAGTGTCACGCTCAGACTTTTCTCCTCTCTGACTTAGATAGGTGAACAGCTAAGTAGAATGTATGCCAATCCCATTTTTCCACCTTTTCAAAATTCTCAAGCAAAGATATATTTACAAAAAATTATTAAATCCTAATTTCTGATCGACAGAAATTCAGTTTAAAGAATCTGCTTTTCACTTTATTTTCTTACTATACAGAAAAGTGAGTAAAATAGATTCAGAACAAAAATATTTGGGGGTATAAGGTTCATTTGACCTAAAAATATGAGGTCTGACATTAGTGACTAGTCACCTGTGTGGTGGCAGGGAGAGACAATCATATACTAGCTGAACATGAGGATGAGGGTGGTGGATTTACTAGTTTGACAGCCTACATTCCTTATTCACCAGTAACAATGTAAATGAGAAATGCAGTTGAACAATCACATTTTATATCCAAAAACATTGTTGGATAATTTTATTCCATTTTGTTGACAGTACTACAATTCAGTAACCATGGCACTATTATTAACCTTCAGAACGAATGCAGCATGTTCCTGTGACTGTATTATCGGTCAGCACCCCATTAGCAGGAGTTGTGTAGGGCCAGGATCCTTGGATAACGCTAACACTGAAGAAGATGGTGCAGAGGCAATTTGTAGACAGGGGGTTTAACACCTCCTTGTGTTAGACAGTTCCGAGCAAGGCTGCCAAGGTCTGCTCTGTGAGCAATAACCTTGAGCTTCGCATGGAAGCAGCTAAATTACTTCCAGACCCAAACCAGTTCTGTATGTATCACGAACACTTCTGCACAACACTCTTTCAGTAAGTGATGTGGGCTGAACCCAAACCATCCGTGCATAACTGGCGTAGAAGACTATGCATGTATGGCGTAGTTAGCCCATGATCAAATCCACCATGGGTAATTAACAGTTTCTGGGTACTTAGAAAGAAGTTAAAAGAACATTAGGCGTACAAAATTCAAGCACTTTAAATTTAAGAAATGACAGAATTAAGATTCCTGTAGAAAACTTCATGCAGCCTACTTTGTGCACAAATTTAACTACGTCAAAATCATTTTGAAGAAACATTTCGGAGCTTTGGAGTACTACCTCATTCAAAGCAAGTGCTGGAAAATACTGTCTAAAAAGCACCTTCTCAGTGTGTGGTCCTAGGAATTTTCTAGTGCAAACTGCCCATGAAGACAGAATATTTCATTTCCTGCAGGGTTTTCTATGATGTTCATCAATATACTGAGTCCTTCACAGGTCTGAATACATTTTCTGCATAGCACACTGATGAGGTAAAGAAATGATTCTGTTTTCTTCTGCAGAGAAGCCGGAGCTTTCATGAGCTCCGGATGTCACATCTGAGACACCTGACAATCTGATTTTTGAGAATACCTTTTGATGTGCTTGTACTTCAAATATCCACAGAACAGCTGCGACTGAGTTTAGGTTCAGCTCTGTGCAGGAGGGTCTCAGATTAGTCCCCCAGAAAAAAATAAACACACTTGAACAGGGAACATAATGACACTTTGCTTAAGTGAAATTACTTGCATAGCATTCACTACATAAGCAATACTATGGCAGAAGTTCAGATAAAGATCTCTCTCTCTCTCCATGTCAGGGCACCTTAAAATTAATATCACCACCATCCCTTTTCCCCCCTGCACTTTGAGGATGCATTTGCCTTCCAGCTTCTGCAGCAAAAAAGGCAGGGGTCACTACACGCATGATTACTTCACAGAGTGACCCTTATTTATCCTCCAAGCAAGTCCACCGTAGGTACTGAGCAAAGCAGAGGCCTAGGGAAAACTAATGTACAATCATAAAATTAAATACTGTATCATAACTCATACAAATTAAGTAACTGAACTAAGAGTGAATGGCAGCCTTATTTCTAGTGCCTGGAAAACATGGGTTTACAAACATTATGTTCTTTTTTTATTTCAGCCGATATAGTTGTTTGTTTGTCTTTTTAATAAAAATGTGTGGGTAAAAATTCCACATCATGCCCAAATGCAATGAAACCGCAAGATTCATCACACTGTTTTTTGCCATTTAACTTAACAGAATAAATACTATATCTAATAACTGTTTCTGCACCCTAAAGCAAAATAATTAACAAATCTACAAACCATCTTTGGTTTATAATAGAAGTCACATTGTCAGAGATTGGCTCACCAGACATGACTTAAAAAGTTCAGGATGTCATTGCAATAATACCTGGAGTTTGAAAAAGCAAGAGTTATTTCAGACAGACAATAAATCAGGTTGATACGTCCAGAGCCACTTCACATACCAAGGAGTCTTGATAACTCTGGGCTACTTCCTACATTTTATAAAACACCAGCCATCAACCATCACGTGTGGCTTTATCATACTCTGATCTGTTTTCCATTTTTGGGACAACTCCTCTTTATTCCTGCTTTCTCAATAGCAGCTTTTCTAAAATGTCCCCAAACTCCAAAACTTCCTCATCACCTTACTGAACTCCTAAGGGAATGAAGAGCATCCTGCGGCTCTTTGCACCAAACCCTGGCAAGGGAAGACTATGAGATGGAGTGAGACAACAGACCTCTGATCTGCTCCAGGCCACTGTCTCCCCAGGCTGCTGCTCCTATAGCCTCCCAGTTATCCTGGAAGAGCATTTTTAGCCCCAGGCATCTGTTCAGCAAACATCTCACCTTTATTTGGGGCTGGTATCCTTACTTCTGGGAGAATGCTGCGAGCAGTAACTGCTAACCCTTTGATCATCACTGCCCCCAGAACAACTTCTGCTAGTAAAATGAAAGGTTGTCAAACAAAATGGCGTAAATTATTTATTTGTGTCCACATAAAACCAAACTATGCAGTGGGTGTATGCTGTCTTTGGGGGAAAGCGTCCTTGCTCTTCACAAAATCATCACTGTTGTTACTTTTGTTTCATACTTGTAACTGGGAATTAATTTCCACTAATCTCATCCTTTCTGATTGCTCAGTTCAGAAGGGTAGTCTTTCACTTTCCACATAGTACAAATAATAGAAAAGTTAAAAATTAAATAAAATACCCAAGTTGCTTTATTGGTGGCAAAAATAAAGTGGAATTGAAATATACTCATTTTGATTCACTGCTCAATCCAAAGAATTTTATGTTAGCACAAAGTGCAAAAGCAAGAGAAAAGCCTGAAAGCCAGTAATTCACATTTTGTGGTCAAATAGCAGAAAAAAATGAATGTAAACAGTAGTTATCAGTTAAATAAGGACAGCTGCCTGCTACTGTGTAAGAAAATCTCAGAGCTTTACAAAATCAACACTGCAGCACCATAGCTGATTTAAACCTGTAAAAAATTATTTCTCGACCATTGCCTAATAAATGATACTAAACTGTTCTACATCTTCCCGAGAAAGTGTCGAGACTCCAAAACACCTCTCTCTGTGAATCTCTAAGAGCTCCACTTTTGCAGAGAGAGCTTCTAACTTGGTTACATAAATAAGTTGCCTCAAATGCATCCGATCCAAGTGATCTTTTTTACAAAAAGAAATAAAATATGAAGTGGTGAGAGAAAGAATCAACATTGCTGGTACAAGCATTAAAAAAATAAAGTCTATTCTTTCCCGCCTTCCTTAATCTCCTTTCAAGTTTAACTTACAGAAAGGCTCAGAGCCAGAATGCTTATCCAAACTACATAAATCTCTAGACAAACTTGCCAGACTATACAGCCCTGTCCCCACAAAACCTTCCAATTCTTCCTAATGCTGCTTTTCAGCAGGAAAGACTAGTAGGGAGTGATCTTTTCCTACCAAATCTTCGATCAATCTTTTCCTACCACACCTTCCCTTAGAAGAATGACTCTCCTTCCTTACAATGCGTTTATTAAACAAAACAGGAATGGAAATCAACCCCTAAACCTGCAGTGAACCCTATAGCAACAAGGCACCCCACACCGCTGCTGCGGCCGTCTCTGAGAAAGACCCAGTTAATTCCCTTATTCCCTTCCTGAATTCCTGAGTGGGGTCAGAGGGAGGGAACGGCATTTACCGCCATGCAACCTAGTTCAGGCAGCTGGTCCAGCTTCTAATGTAAACATAGTAACACCTTGGGAAGGTCACTCTGAGGAATGGTAGCATTAGAAAAGCAATTTATTTTGGGTTGACCATATGCATACTGCCCTTTTTCTTTATTTTCCTTCCCACCTTGTAGAAGGAAACACAAGGAGAAATTTTTACTTGTACTCTGAACAAAAATTTTCAAAAGGTGAGAGATGGGATTTTCTTGAACACTGAGAATGTCTTCTTTTTTGGGGAATATTTCCAGCATGATATTTTATTTATCTGTTGCCAAAAGAAACACTTTCTAGTTTTCTCATTAGTCAAAAGGCTTTAAGAACATGCTTGAAGGAAATGATCCAACTAACAAAACAAGCAAAACCTTCTCATGCACTTCACATGCTCCGTGAAAAGTGACCGCTTCATGGAAACAGCACCTGTAGAGCTAACTGTCCAACTTCATGTGTGTTTACCATCTCCTTAAAAATCCTTATACATAAATGCAGATGGAAAAGTTGTAGATCCTCTATGCCTTTCTATCTTCTGACTACTAAAAAGTGAAATTCACGGAAAAGAGAAAAAAAAATGACATGGTTTAACTAATATGATTCCACAGTCACCTTGAGGGTTTAATTACATGACATTTCATAAAGCTGGAGAGTAAAATAAAACCAGAGACAGTGAGGTACCGGAGTCCCAGGTGTATTTCCAAGGTCACACTGAGCTTGGCTGCCCTCAGAGCCCTTGACAGCTAGAAAGCTGAAATCAGTTATTGCTGCATTTACCTCCTCTGTCTTCTTTCATCACTTTTTCTTAAATCTAGGCTTCTAACTTTAACAGCGTACACTGTACACATTTCTCATCTAATTTACATGTAGAATATAGAGTTTATAGAATGAAGAAGTCAAAGGCCAACTATATTTTATTCTCTGTGTGACAGGCTGTCATGGTACTTTCCTCTTGCACCTTTTTGAACGCTTGTTCCCTTGCACTATCAGTCACAAATACTCTGGATCTAGCAAGGCCAGTGAAGACCTATGCAAATAATTGTGCCTTCCAAATAGGATAATATTTTCCTTTTAGTTTTCCAAACCCACCTACATTAGCACCTACAATTATGATTAAGTATATGAATTTCAGTGAGCTGAAAGATTAGGAAATCTCAAAACACAGATTAAATGCATTACTGCAGTGTAAAATCCTTCTTCCAGATCATTTCTGAAGTCCAGCAATGTTTTCTTTCTCCCTCCGTCTTGCAGTAACACATATTTGGTTTCGGGTATGTTTGTACACATGTTTTTGCTTATAAATATACATGATATATAAAGATGCATATCTGCAGATAAATATATCTAACTATATGTATCTGCATTCACACATCCCTCTCAAAATTCAAGTCCTACAGTATCATAAAAAAGCCATGGCCACTTCATGATAAATGCTTTCATGTGTGTATAAATTAGTTTAAAAAGGATTGCTGTTTATTGGTACAAGAACTTTCAAATCATGTTTTCAGAGCCCAGACATTCAAAGTGGTTTCAGAATTCTGTTTTTAAGACAAAACGCCTGGAGACGATGTCGCCTTGTTTAGGGTCCAAGATACTGATACATGTAGAGAGAAAAGTTTACATTTCACACCACTTTCATCATTGATTCCTACTAGAGTATCATTTCAGTGGCTGCAGAGGGAGATCCCAGAAAGTTCAAGAAAATTTGATTTCTAAACCCAGCCTTTCCCTACCAATCTAGCAATCTTTTCCTCTTTTTTCCTTCTCACTTCAATGAAGTCTTTGAAAGTTAGATTTTAAATCACTGTTTATGACAACTTAATAGCATTTAGTGAAAAAATAATAGTTCTGCTGCTTTCTTTTTCAGAGTTTCAATGCAAGCCTGAAATTTGAAGAGCAAAAAGTCAATCCAATCAGTCACAGCTAATGTTGTCACTCTTAGAAAGTAAACAACAGAGGAAGTGCCACAAGAAGTTTCTGAAGCCAAATGAAGGAATATGAAAACATGTGAGCAACACCTGTGATTTCTTATTTTAAGTAGGCCTACACGATGCATTTTACCACACAACTCTTTCTGTAAGCAGGAAGAACACACTTTGCAATGATCACATAAGCAGCAGAAGGAATGGCACGCATAACTGAAGAGGATGAAAACGAAAGAACAAAAGAGTACTGGAAATCTGAGTATTTCCATGGGTAATAGGTACATGCATACAGAGAGAAGAGACACTCTGTAGAAGATGATACCAATTTAGGAGCATGTTTGATTCTACTGGCCAAAGTAAACATCTGATTAATCATTACGGAAACAACCGTGAGCAGAAAACTGAAGTAATGCACATCATCTCCCTGTTCCTGACTTCTTCTGAGTGACTTACAGAACAGCTATGAAAGGCCATAAAGACAATGTCAAAAGTCTAAACAATATGAGTCTACTGCTTCCTAATAAGTTGAAGTAACCTCTTGTTAAGTTTTATTTTCAGGAGAGAGAATTATAGTAGGAGAACTATACGGACGACTTAATTTACCAAAATTATGGCAATCTCTGTTAGTATAGCAGAAAAAAGATTTCCTGATGAAGAGGGAGAGGCGTTTCCTTTGGACATTTACCAGAATTTATTAGCTTATGGCCACTTCTGCCCCTAGACCTTCACATAAATCAAGGCAGCAAGTTCTTCCATAGAAAGTCACACCCAGGGTCCTAAATTACCTTTTTCGTTCCGTGAGACAGAAGCTTCATTGATTAAGGACACAAGTTAACTAGAAGACCAGAAGAGGCAATCATTACGAGAAACCTCACCAAAGTATATGTAAATAACTTTCACTGGCAGCACTGACAAAAAGGGCACTATCACACCTTCATAGGCCTGGTAAGGATGCTCTGGTGTTCTGAGGTCAAGACCATAACGAAATATCCCAATCTACACTAATTTCAGAAAACAGCTTCGCAAAGACCAGCCTTCTTCTACTTGTTGGTTTTACTAATGAGAGGGACAATCTAGTTAATTAAGGTTCATTTTCACTTAAGTACTCCAGATGCCACTTGAGTCCGCTGTTAATCTCCCAAAGTGAGATATCAAGTGATGGTTGCTTGTTGCAGTCTAAATGACTTCTCAGCGTTCAGTGTTGGAAAGCCAGATTACGTGTATGTGACCTGTCTCACTGGAAAGAGCAGGCCTGGCACAATTGAGTGTACATGAATACCACACTAATAAAAATAATTTTCATTTCAAGGCAATTTAGTCTGGGGATTATGTTTTTAAGTGCAATACAAAAGAAAAATCTGAAGTGTAGGCAGCTTCCATTTCCACAAGTCACCTTTTGCTTAAGGAAATAAAAAAGATTGCTAGAGTAAGAGCTTAAGTTTGAGACGAGAACGCCAGTCATCCACACAACCTCGGAGAAATAGTCCACAAGTTTTCAGCCAGTACGCTGCTAGTTACACCATGCTCTGAAACAAACCCCACACTGCAGAAAGGCAGGAACCAATGGACCCTCCCCTGTATTGGCAATTCCTATGAGACAACAAAACCTCTGTTTCTTAGGAGGCAAACTGAGAGCAGGTGGAACCTGTCTGAAGGGACAGGATGGGTTAAGCGTGATTATCAGGATGGTGGGAAGGAAATTACATTTGCTTTCTTTTCCAGTAAATATCTGTAACCAATTAGATTGCTTTACTCTCCTTATATTTTGCATCTCAAACACCTGAGTAAAACTGGCTTCAAAGAAAGGGTCTCAATTTTCCTTTATCTTCAGCAATGAGATTCCATTCAAATACCATTGCTCCTGAAAAAATGACACAGAAAAGAGTTAAATGACAAATAAAATGGATCCTCACTCTAATCTGTGTCTCATAACACATACTAATAATTTTTGGACTGTTACATTATAGCCTTATACAGGAAAGCAATCCTGTAACAACCTTAATCCTGGTATACGAATTCCTTTGGATATCCACCCCACCCTCTCACTGATACACTCTAACAAAAATATTATGCCTGTTCTGCATTGTGTCATTATTTTGAAAGCATTTACAGGTTCTTAGACATGCTTTAGAGGAATTTCACACTTCGTTCCCAGCACTTGTCTCTTTAGTTATCAGCTGGCTTTAGGTACCTAAGTGATTATCTGGCTAGTCTCCTAAAGTAAATGAATAAAAGCTGGGCTTTGCTCTGCAGAGTTCTCTTGAGAAGACCGTCTCCATTAATCACCCAGTGGCCCTTCTTCATTTAGCCAACTTAAGTGTGTAATGTTGAATAGCATGAATACTTCATCTCTCCTCCTTTTTTCCAAAAAACAGGAGAAAAACATTGACTTAAATTTTCTCCCATCTTCCCTTTCTCTACCCAGTCTCTAATAGAGCCACCGGCATATGAGAAATAATTTAAGAAACACAGTGATGAGCACATGCACCTATAGCATGAGCACTTTCCTAAGGCAGTACACTAGTAGGATAGTCAAATGGACACAGTTTGTTGCTTCCCTGTGCTAAAAAAGCCATGTTGGTTCAGTCTGTTGGGACAAAATGAAGAGGCAAGGCTGAATGGGTGGTAGTTCTTTTACTGGAGAATTGTTCAAACACCTCTCCTCCACCTCTTCTTGAGCAGCAGCAGACAGAGCTCTCCAGGTCACTGTCCAGCTGTCTCCAACTCAGCCTCCTCATTTGTGCCACTGCTGCCTCCTCTGCCTCTGGCAGCAGAAAGGGCCCTGGTGCTTCTGCCCTCAAGCAGTATAACCCAGTTCTGACCACAACATGGAAAAGCCTCATGTCTTCTCCATGCCTGTTCAAGAAAACACTGTAAGTACATAATTTTGCCCACAAACTTAAAAAAAAAAAAGAAAAAGTAAATATACTAGCACAAGATTTTACAGTCATATTGAAACAGCTGGAGCCAAAACTGCCTTGCGTTAAGATCAACCCGCAGGCCAGTAACAGCAAGTAGAAAACAAAGGTGTTCCAGCCCATTCACTGGAGCAAGAATTTCACCTGCACTCTGAAAAAGCCATTGTCATCACTGGAAGATGATGGCCCTCTCCTCCTCAAGGGAGCTGCTTATGCTTGTGCTGCTGCAGCTGTTTATACACGCCCATGAGCAACTGGATGAAGAACTGAAAGAAGTCCAACTGACCCACCAAAATGGGTAACCAGTGAATTTAACCCAGACCAGCTCCACATTCCAGACAGATGCAGTGGATGGTGTGGGCTATGGGAAGAAAGAGCAATAGTGCAGAAGGACACGGAACGACTAGCATTTTGTTCTGCTTTTTTGGAACAGGAAAGTAATGCTTTCCCCAGCTTCTCCCAGCTAGAGTAGAGGCAACAGAATCTTTTCACTGACAGACATACATAATACCATACTGTTGCAAAGTGAAGCCAAAGAAAAGCTTAAAATCTGTTAAAGTGTAGCTATTGCTTTGTAAAAATACAGGTGTCTTCACAATGTTGATTTGCTGGATCTGTTCTGCTGGCAGTAATGGTGCTGTAAAGAAGATGTGAATCATCAAGGAGAAAAAATTAAAAATTTAAATTTTACTTTCTTTGACTGAAAGCTCTCTGAATTTCATTTGACTGGAAAAATAAGACAAAAAGAAACAATTTCCAAAAATGTAACATGCAATGTTCTTCAATAGTAGCAAGAAGAACATAGACTTAAAATCCTTTCAAGTTATTAGAGCATATAAAAAGGCCCTCAAACACAATGTGGTTCTTGTTGGGAACACAACAGTTGGGGGAAGAGTAGAAATGCGAAAAAAAAATCACTGTATTTAGAGAAACCACAGTCCTATGTAATCTATATGAAGTATATAGTAAGACATCTAGTGGCATTTCATGATGTATAGTAATGAATTTGTGGTTCTCACAGGATAATCCAGCAATCAGATGTTCTAATCTTGAGACTTTTTTTTAATTTATAAATAAACATGAAAGAACATTATTGACAAATGAGCTCTTCAGCTAACGCAGTACTGCGTTACTCTATTTTTAATGAACTTTCCCAAAGATATCAGAGCTTTTACATAAAAAAGCTCTTGCCTTTCAAGGGAATGATCACAGTGCCTTTGCAATTAAAAATGGCCAGAAAAAGTCAATGCAACAATGTAGGAAATATAAAGATTACTTTTTTCAATATTAACATAATTTTTAGGATTACTGTGGTTTTGCTTGCTTGAATATTACAAGTGACGGGTAAATAACTATGAAAGAGACTCCCAGATTTTTTATTATTTAAGACTTCTGGACCCAATTTGTGTTTCACACACATGTCAAGAGTTAAACCCTATTCGCGTCAATAGGATAAACAGAAGCGCAGTCAAGCCCATCACATCTCAACCCAGTTTGAAACAAAATTTCGTAAATTCCTGCTGGTAAGAACCATCCTGGTTTACAATATTTGAAGACAGAACTGTGCCCGCTGGGTCATGATGCCCACACATCGTGCCTGTATGCAGCGGCAGCTGTTCCAGGGGACATTTGCATTCAGAAGGAACAGTATTTCTAGCACCATCACCTGATAAGGAGCAGTTCCTGTAGCTCCACAGCAATCCGTTTCTTGCTTTAACTACAGCCTCAGGTCTGGAGTGACACTATTAGCTGTGAAACTCCTCCAAGCTTCCTGGTCTTTTGAATGCAGAGTAAAACTTTAAAATATTACACCTTCTATGTGCAGAAATCAGTCTGCAAACACAAAGAATCCAGTATGGTTTTCCTCTAGTAACTCAATGTTTTTTAAGCTTGTCTTACAACTTCAGAGCATTGATGTTTGCCATGCTCTCCCTCAGTTTTGCAGGCAAAAAACTGCTGCTGAGAACACATGCTGAATCAACGTATTCCTGAATGTCTTGGCAATGTACTGATATATAGATAAGAAAACTCAAAAAATAACTTTATAGAATTCCAACTGTAAATTGAATACTTCTGGTAAATGCAAAAGAATATGACGTGGAAGGGAAGGAAAAAACAGCAACCTAGCTATAAAAACAAGTTTCCCAGGAACTTACTTTCACCCTAATTCATACGTACATTTAATTCAAAGGCCAACATCATCATCATCACTTCTCTCCATAGGCTTGGGGAGAAATAATGTATTCAGGCACCCTGTCAGAGCCCATGCACTGATTATAGTGCTGAAGCTGTGCTCAAGTATGGATCATTCCCCCTGGATCCACTATGACTTGGCACATGGCTCTCCACTGCGCCATGCACAAAGGACAGAGCAGCCATAATACTCCTCTGGTTCCCTGACAATCACCAGTGCAGCACGGGGAAAGACTCCATAAATCGAGGACAGAACATGTGTTGTCATTTTCACACTGACCACGTACCAAGAAATTATAGATTCTTGAGAGTAAACATTAGTTCTTCTTCACATATCTTCAGCATGGGTAGCATTGTGCGTTTCAGTATCCTCATACTGTAACAGCAGTAAGAAGCTTCAGTCTCTCAAGTTAACACTGTTTTCTTGATGCAAATATATCACCTTTTTCTTTACTTTGTACCTGGTCTTGTCTGAGGCAAGCAGATGATTACAACTGCTACTAAAAATTTTAGCATAGAAAAACAAAACAAACCCCTAAACCTGTTATTTTGCCACAGCCTTTGCAAGGGCACGCTTCTAACAACAGCCATCTATGGGTAGCCACAGCCAAACAACAGTCTGAATACTCTGGTTGTAACAAAGCAATATATTCAGACACACATCTGAAAGAAGCATGTCAATGCTCCAGCTACAAGTTAGCTCACATAAAGTTCTAAAACTGCTTGAGGACAAGGCTGCCTAAGATCATAGGGTCACTGCCTTCAAATGAAATACAATCTAAAGAGTATGAGCTACAAATTCTTGAAATTCGTTCAACACAAAGAGGCATTAGAAAGGGTTTTCTCAGCACAAACTGGGAAATGGTCTGAAAGAGGACTCCGTGAACACCTGCAGCGCTTCCTCAAAGCTTCACGGAGGAGTAGTTTTCTTCACCTATCAGACAGCATTTTAAGGGTCTTGAACAGCTCTGGACCAAACACAACCGCGTGGGAGGACAGAATCTGGAACGCCCATGAAAAAGAGCTTAGAAAGGCTTATCTATTTTACATGCAATTAGTAATTGCTGATTTGGCACCAACTGTGCAGGCTTGCAAGTGCCTCTCCCACAACGCTGCTGAGCTCCAGGCCTTGGGCAGGCTGTGGCTGAGCCACCCCTGTCCATGGTAGTCAGCCACCCACCCAGGGCCACCACGCACACCGACTTTGGCTTGAGATGGCACGTCCAACCACGTAGCAGTTATACCAGGTTTGGAAGGACACGTGCTATAGTTCTGCTGGCCAAAAGCTGCCTCTGCTGGCATGGATTAGTGAATAGGATTCTGGTTTGCCTTCCTGATATTGGAAATGTCAAGTCTTTCTACTCAGGTCTTTGCTCATCTGAGGCAGCGAGGCTAAAACCCCTTGAAATGACAATTCTTCCACCCATGAATGCCAGTCATGGAAAGCAACTAAGTCCAGCATTTGAAAATACAGATTTCCTGGGTGTTGTTCAGTTCCAGTGGAATCAAGTACAGAACATAAGTCTTTTTCTGACCGAGTCCTGCGGGGCAGGCAGACTCCTGTCATGACAAGCCTGGCAGTCCCAAGTATGCCAGGACACTTGAAAGTACTCATAGAAGATCCAGTTATCCTTCCCAACTTGTTCTTTTAGAATCAGTGTGGCTAAAATGTATGTATTGCACAGGGGTTGTTGTTTCTATAGTAAATGTCCAATGAATGTAAAACATTGCAAAACTGGCTCCTACTCACACATTCTTCCATGCATTCCATTTCCTACTTGTCTACTGAGATCTAGGGAAAGGTGACATTCACAGTACGTAACTTCAGACACCGAATATATGAGTTCAGTCTTCCTGAGATGCCACTAAAATCAAAGAGAAAGTCTTGCTCTTTCACTAGATTCAGGGAACCATTACACCTACAAAACATATAATGGTGCCACGGCCCTTTATAATAAGCATTGACTATGCCTACCAACTACAGCAATAAGCAGGTCACATCACCGGGATTCCCAAAGCCTGAAAATGTGAAGTGTAGATGTTTATGCTCCCCAACTCTTGAGTTCAGGAGCAGGTTGACAGGAGGGTTTCTGTCTCCTCCCTCACCTCATCCCCCTCCACACACACACCAAATACAATGAAAGTCACTGAAGAACAAATACTTTTCATACTATAAAACAGTTTATTCAAACTTTTCAAAGAGAGACAGACTAGACTCGTCATTTGAGTGAAATGACCACAGATATTCAGACTTAGACTCTCTATAACCAATGACTTTCTTGTCACAACTGAGAAAGCACACAGGTCTGAAGTAGTTTCTGCTGAGTTTCCTCTACTGTTCCTGAGGAACTAGTTCAGATAACACTGAACTAAATTACATCAAATACTCAAGTGCCTTTTAAGTTAAACTGTAAGTGCAGACATGCACTCATGACTTCCTATGGAAAACAGAGAAACAAAAGATAACAGCAGATATGAAGCAAACTGCTAATCAGGGAGCAAATCCAGTTCAATCGCAAAGGTGTGCTGTGTTCTCTCTTGTTCACGGAGTCTACCTAACTACCCGAGACGATGTAGCTGGAATTAGGTGAGAAAATCCTGCCCTGTAATCCAGCCAAAAACAAGTATTTCAAAAGATACTTACTACATATTTAACTGTCGTTATATACACCAAAGGACTGATATAAAGTGAAGATTCCAACAAACATTTCTGATTACCCTTTATGTCTCAATCAGGTCTTGCTCTGCTAATTCATGATGAAGATGTTACACAAGAACTCAACATAGGTCAATTCTTTGTATACAAAAACCAGACAATTACACTCTGAGTGTAACTGGTTCAGTAGTCACCCCATCAACTCACATGACTAAAGCTAAAGATCAGAACAAAGCAACAAGAGACATTTTATATTTCTAGCCAATAAAGCACTAGTTTCCTATGTATTTTTAGTATTTAAAGTGAGCCATCAGCCTCATGAAACTAAAATTGAAGGCTCATTACATATGGGACAAGTAGAATTGCTTGTTACTAAAATTGCCTGATAATTCAGTTTTGGGTTTAGTTGGCCGTAATTTCCTTAATTTTCCGTATTCTTCCTTAAGGTTTTAGTTTGGACTGAAACTTTCTCTCTGTGGTGTTTGAAACACAACACTTTTTCATGGAAAATTTATAACAGTTATTATATTCAGGGTGAGTTTGTGGAAGGCAGGAGGAGGAAGAGAACTTCTCACTGGAATTAAAAATATTATTGACAATATTTTTGGAAATTGGAATATTTTGGGATTTTGAGCTCTTTGAAAAACTCAGGAAAATTATAATCTCGTGTCAGTGAAAAAGCTCATACAGAGCACATTAAAATGTATCCAAACTTTGTGTAGTTATAAGGTTTCGAAATAACTGTTGTTTGACACTTACAATAGTTTCTACTGAACTTACGCAATCAGCTAAAACCTCTGAATACTCCATCACTGGAGCTCAAAGGCTCCCTGCTGTTGCTCACCAAGGAAGTACATGGAACTCGGGAGTAAGAGCAGACAGCTTGTGGGGTTGTTTTGGTTTCGTTTTAAAGGAACTGCCTCATTACTCAGATGGTGGGGAGAAGAATTCTCATCTGAATGCCAAAGGAAAGAAAATTTAAACCCAGAGGGGTTCAAAAAAATTAAAGAGTTAGGGAAAAACTCTGACAGAAAGCCTGATGAGCATCTGAGGGTTATGAAAAGAGATGGAGTAACTGGGATAAATGAGGGAAATAATGGGAAAGACTAAAAGCTATTTGGCTGAAGGGAATACAGGGATTAGGACTTATGTGAGCAATGTTGAGGAAAGAAATGGACTATAAACAAAAGACCAAAGCTGTAACTACGTACTTGATAGCGGTACTGCAACCTCTCCCTTATTCGTTTGTCTCAAGACAAACTCAAGGGTTTTGCTGGCACAAGGCTTAGAGCCACCCCACAGCTCAACAGTAATAAAAAAAAAAAATAAAAATCCCAAAACAGCAGCAAAATATCAACCTTTTCTCCCCATGCAAAATATCCACCCTTTCATCCTCACTTTTCAGGCAAACACATTCCTCTGCCAAGTTCATTACACCATCACACAAACACAGCTGTGGTGCCAGAACCCAGTACAGACAGTGCAGAGGTGGGAAGAGGTGATGGGAAGAAAAGAGTTTAAGCCAAGTTAAACTGGTGAAGAAATTCATGTAAATGAATTGATGAATATTGATGAATGGATTGATGATGTGAATGAGCCAATAAACTTATGAAGGTGAAAGGAAGTTGATATGGGAAGGGGAAAATGTATAGACAGATTACAGAAACAAAACTAAGACAGCCTTAGCAAGAGTCTAAATGGGAAAAGAAGTCCTAAGTCTGAAAATTAAAGAGGCATAAACAGAAAGAACCGTATCAAGTTTGGAAAACCAGCACTACGACAAGCCCAAAACGAGCACTTTGACTTAGTGAACCTTTCTGAATTCAGAATATGTCAGTTCTCCAGTGCCTCACTTCCCTATCTGCAACAAAAAGACAATGCGGCCCTTTCAGCTCTTGGATAACATTTAGTGACAAACCACAGAAATATCCACGAGGAAAACAAACATAAGAAAATCCCAAAGCCTTAAGAAGCACTGATGATAAGACAAGCTACTTAAAAGGTCTTCGTTAAATGCACAGGTGCGATGGTGCTCAGAAATTGAAGCAGAGCAGCTGTGGAGAAAGCCATACCACTGTGCAATCACAGACGAGATCAGCTTCTGTACAAAGAGGGCACGTATGCCTGCAAAGTAAGATCATACTGGTATTTCTTAATTTTCAAGAGTTTTATTAATCTGCCTTAACACCACTCTTAGTGCATTTGTCTATAATTATCTTAGAGAACATAAGAAATCTTTATCAAAAGCACATATAAAAGAATATTCTTAGCAACCAATATATCTGGCTAATTAATACTACAGTCTATGTTTCCATCACTGATATCAACCTAAGGTTAATATCTTAATAAGTTTATGGTGACCCACTACTGAATTTTGCGATGTTGGAAACATGTCTCATTGCTGCTGCCTTAAAAGCAAAACTGTAGCCCACCATAGTGCCCCAGTGAGTAAAGTGTCTGCTCGCCGAGACCGCTCTCTGCACGCAGGGCCAGGCTACTGAGATTTGGAGCACCCAGGGTGAAAGTCAGCAGACAGGGACCCTTGTTACTCCAGATACTTCAAGCTTGTCAGGAGTAAGCGCTGCACAACCCCGCTGTATCCAAAGTCAATTTGGGGAATAACTTTAAAAACGACAGAGCTCTTTTTGAAGCAGGGATTTGGCTTACAAAATTACAAAGCCAGGGCATCGGGGGACGGAGACAGAGACAGGAGAGACAGGGATGGAGGAAGCAGAGATCCTTTCCTAGGCAGGTGATAACATATAGTGGGAGGGGGGTTAAGTAAGAGGAAACAGGATATTGCTCAATATTGGCAGAAACCTTTAAGAGCCTCATCTGTCATTTAAATAAACCCACTTAAAACATACTATAGATATACTAAATCCTGAGTATCATTTCATTAATTAAAGTCAGTGCGCTGTTAACAACAGAACCACCTGATGGCATTCCTCCTGGCAAACAGCAGTATTTTTGGAGTTTCTCCATTTCAGGGAACTGTGAAATGTCAAAAGAAAAAATAGTAAATGCCAAATGAAAGTCTGTCCATCCCAGCCTTTCATTAAGGGTAACCCTTACAATCTGCTCTTAAACACTAATCTTTCCTGCTGTATCTTCACGCTCCTTGGCTTCCTGGCCACAGCGAGATCTTTATGGAGACACTCTCAGTAGCTCACATACCATCTTCCTTCCTTTAACGTGTCCTTTCAGGCCTGATACAACACGGAGCCACTCAGGCGCAAACCTTAAACCCCTCTTCTCTATATTCTCTTTAATCCAGAGATTTTGAGATGACTGTGCAAGTTCAGCATCACTACGTTACTCCATTCCTATAACTTACTCATTGCTTTTTCAAAACACCAATCTGTGGGACTGAAAGATTCCTGCCTTGGTCTTAAGTCCACATGCCTACAACCCTCCCTGGTCCTGCACACCCTGAACACCCCCTCCTTTTTCTCTTTAATCACTTTCATCCTCTCTGGGAGTGAGGGGTAAAAAAACCCAAAATACTTATATGGTTGGAAGAGGGAAGAATATTTGTTTTCTTGCTGTTAACAAATTAAAAGAGGGAATGGCACCTACATCTGTAAACTCTCTTCACTAAAATCTCTGGGGAAAAAACTTCAAAGTGCTAAATCACTAAAAAAACCATCCTAAACAACAGAGGTACTGTGTTTTTAGCAGCGTGTGCAGGCCAATGCTCCCACAGTGCTAGGTGCAGGAGGCGAGCACAGTCTCCTCTCTTGGTTTGACAGTACAGGCTTAGCATCAGGAATTTAATGGAAAAAAATGGAAATGCCTCACACACTGAAAACAGGAAAAACTCCTTCTTGCCCGGGAATACGGTGAGAAAGAAATCGTGTTACAATTAATAAATTCATAGTTTATCAACCTCTGCTTCTTGTAAAACTTGGAGGAACGGGATAAACCTGTAGTTCCCCCCCACTAGCAGGCAGGGACACCCAGCCACAAATCTTCTCCCTCTGGCTTGCAGAGGGAAGACACTACAACCTGCCTGCCTTTCCACAGCATCTTGGCTCTGCTGCCTCTCCAGATCTGCTCAACCCATGCCCATGCATCCACTGACCACCTTCACGTACACACTTGGGCAGTGGAAGGATGCCAGCCCACGTTCCCCACTCTTCACTCCAACGCCACTACCAGTGGCTCCAGTCCTGCATACGGGAGGTGGCAGAGGGGGGAGAGGAGGGCAGTAAGTAGCACCGACCAATGGCAAAGTGGACCTTCTACTTCATTGCATAGCAGCAAAAAGTTTCCATCTTTTCTCATTCAGCTCAGCTACTTCTGCCTTCCCAAGGTGCACATGCTACTCCTTCCATGCTCCTCAGGGCTATGCAGAAGAACAGGCAAGCAGAAACCCTCCACAGCAGCAAACAGAAACATTAATATTCCCATATGCTCACTAAGATTATCCCTTATTGTCCTAAGTCTATGAATATTGTAGAGTTTTTCTTAGACACATACGTATGAACACAGAATTTATGGCAGGTCAGTAATTAACATGGTGCTAATCCATGCAAGTCCTATTGCTTAGCTTCTAAATTCTTGGATTGTCTATGGTTTTTTAACATTTTGATACAGTAGCAATCAGAGGCTTAAAGGAGGTTACTGCCTCATGGTAAGGAAAATAAGTGTTTTAAGAGCTGACAGTCCACTGCTCCCATTTTCTGATTGGACCTATGAGAATATGTTCAATAGAAATGCACACGCACGCACATTTGGAAAAAATCCAGACAGACAGGGCTAAGATGCAACTTAAAATAAATCAAACATATCTGGATATGGAAATTAACTCCGAAGACATTTGAAGAATCTCATTTTTGACACGTCCTAATGTCACACAATAATCACCTTCACAGAATAACAGTCAGCACTTTCTAATTAATTCTACACATTTGACCCTACCTCCTCCCCTCCTCCCTTCATCTTCCCTGCTTCTGTATCAGGCTGAAGCACTCTGTGTGGCAGCCTAGCAATCACCATCACACATAGCTGTGGAAGTATCTAATCTTGAAATGGGAATAATCAAACACTGTTTCCCAACCGTGTTTTACTGTGTTTTATGTGCATATATTCAATAAAAGTAATTCACAGCAAAACTGCCAGCAGCCACATACTTTGTGAAATCATTCAAGTCTGTGCCGGCTTATGAATGTCTTTAATTTATGCACATTTTCTCCTTCTCTAATGAATCAGGTTTTGGATACTTTCAGGATAAAAGATTACTACAAAAAGGCAGAAATACTCTGTAATATGCTTCTACCAGTCGGAACTGGTACACTGTTTTCAAGGCTCGTTCATGAAGTCTGAGTAGTCAATCATATCCACAACGGCTTTAAAGGCCCCTGGGACTACTTCCCAAGTACTTACTCTCTGCTTAGTAGTTACGGATGTGCATTTTACGGATGTGCATTTTTCATGCTTCAGTTCCTCATTTTACATCGGGACTGCATAGCCTGAGGTGTCACATTTCATGGGAATTTCACAAAGCATAAAAAAAAAATTACACAAAACTTGAAGATTCATTTTCATGGAGACAGAAAGCAATCCAAAGCCTCCTAGTCTCCGTCAGCTTTCAAAACAAGGGAAATCCATAATTTTACGGTGGTGTTATTGCTGAATTCCTTGGAGACCATGAGAACCCTACACCCTTCTCAGGAGCAGGCCCAACATGAAAGGCCATTTCATATAATGCACAGAGCAAGGAAAGGCTCCATTTATTTGTAGATGTGTAAATTACTATAGGGTGCTTAAACTTTTGAACTCAAATTTGCTTCAGTGCCAATTCCCATCCCAGACTGGGAGGATTTGTACTGTACGCTGTGTTTTGGGACCATCTGGCTCTGCTTCCAGATGGATCACCGACCAGAATCACATCCAGGGAGAAGGGATGGAGGAGGAGGATGAGTGAGGAAGGACAGGGCAGGGCTTCCTCCACCAAGTAAGTGAACATTTAAGGTTGTGTTCGCTAGGAAACTCAGTGTCATGCGTGCATAGCCTAATAAATGTCATTTTAAAATATGCAGATGAGAAATGAAGACAGGAAACTCTAAAAGCATAGACAGGAAAGCAAAGAGGATGTTTGCTCTCTGTTTAAGCTGCATGCTTTCCAAGGTCAAGCTCTCCCAGCTACCCCTGTACAAGCAAACAAATGCATTTAGCCTTAAAGAGATATTTGCAGAAGTGAAAGAGGATTCAGCTACCGAGCCAAGGAGGTTTAGTGTTTATATTACTAATCATGGAGATAGTATAATGTGCCCTCTTTTCTGGCACAATGAAGAGCACTGTAATCTCATTATTTCTAATCTAAAGAGTTCACAAACCAGAATGCCAACTCCATTTGCATTTTTTCATTCAATGGCTTTTCAAGACACAAAAAGAGGCACATCTTGAGGTTTCTGTACACAGGTAGCAGGAAGAGGTACAGAGCCATCAGGTATAGGTCTGATTTTTCTGGGACTGTAAGTACAACAAATGGCACCTACACAAAGCTCACTGATGCAAAGCTGGCAGCGTAGCCAGCTTCACAAAGGGAGATGGCATGGCTGCATCCCACACCTAAGCTCAACAGTGCTGCTTATTAACAAGTCTTATTAGCACAGGTACACTAATTTGCTACTAATTTGCTAACACTGCTGCAGTTTGTTTGGTTTGGTGGGTTTTGTTTTGGGTTTTTTTTTGGTGGTTGGGAATCTAGGTTGTATCTCCATGTGAAGCTGCCCCATACTATAACAGGCACAACAGCTTCCAGGCTGAGTTGCCATCTGCTGGTATGGTTTCACAGGACTGCAGTCTGATGTCCAGCATAAAATGAATGATATGAATGTTCAGATCCCCACAGGACAAGCGTCCAACTCTGACATGCTTTCTGATGGACTCGGTAGAGAGATCAAAGAACCGAATTTACATGGATGCTGAGTAAGTCCCTCTCAGAAGCAATACTCCTAAGTAATCAAGCTTTAGGCACTTGATTTCTCTTTAAAGCACAGGCTCTTACTACAGCTACTTTGAGATCAACTGAGAAGTTTACATAATTTTAAAGGACTGCACATAGGAAGTCAACTTGAATATGTGGAGATATGTAGAAGAACTTCACAGTCACGTACAGATACCTGCACACCGAAGGTTAACAGAAGAAAGTCAGGAAAGTTTTCAAATTTGACTTCAGGAAATAAAAGAAATGCAAAGGTAAGACTAACTGTGCGCTGTCTGTTCCTGTTTACATGGGGGTGGGATACTTGTCTACAGCTGGAAAATTTTAAACTGTTCTCCAGTGCACAGTAAAACAGGAATAATGCAAAGGTATGCACGATACACAGTATTAGCTCCATTTTCACTACTAAACTTACATTACTACCATCCATTTCACTGCTGCGATATCAACCCAGCAAGACGTCTATTTAGGATAGACATAGCCTCTCACAGACCTTATTTCTAGTCTTATGATATTTACACAAACCCTGCTGCTGATACAATGCTTCACATTTACATTTACTGCAGAAGAATGTGGTTCTCCATGCTAAATGCTTTGTAATGTCTAACCTTGAACACAAAAGGTCAAAGCCACATAATCTATCAGGGTGAAGGAGAAAAATTCAAGAGCACTAGAAGCATTTGCGTCCTTCTAATATCGCGGGGTCTCTTTGATAAAAACAGCCAGCTGATTCCTGGAAATGGATCATCTCCCCATTACAGAGAGAACAGTTATAAACCCCAAGCATTCCTAGTAGCAGCTGGCACAATGCAGAAATGCCACCGGCTTGCTGATAAGTTCATGTCTGACTTTAAGAACAAGAGGGTTATCAGTAGCAGCTTCCACCACCCGCTTGAAAAACCTCACCCTCACCTTCGACTTCCTCTAGCTCCTTGACATCTTCAGGCATACACTGTCCCGGTGACAGACAGTAACCAGATGGTCTTTTACCACCCAGCACTGAGTCGTTTAAAGAATTTAATCAGATTTCCCAGAATATGCGACACAGTCCTTCGTTCTAAAGTTGGCGTGCAGGTGGGATCATGTGCCTCTGGCTTTATAAATAGGCCTAACCATTGGTGGCCTTGGTACATGGCTGTGAATGAGCCGTTTGCCTGTTGTTGCTTCAGAAAACCTGACTCCCTGCCTGGGCATTCATCAGCGATTCTGACCAACTCCGGCGGCTCCTGCGCGTGTTCGACCACCCTTGTCCAACAGCTTGGTGCCTCCTAATTCCAACAGGAAAATCGCTTTCTGCTTTACAATCAGTAGCTCTTACAGAAATTTCGTTTCACCTTTTGCTGTTGTCAGCTATGTACAACATAGCTGTATGTTGTACATACAACATATGAGTATGCACTATGTCAGATCCCTCACCCAGGACCGCCTTCAGCACTTGCTCCAACATCTGTAGAGACCAACACGACTTTATCACTTTATTAGAAGTGCAGTGGGCCCGTGACAGCAAAATCAAAAATTGGTTCTACTGCAACCTAGTTCTTCTGTCCAGATTATTGAAAGTACAGCTCACTGAAGTGTTCAATATACACTGTTTCTATTTTTAGACTATAATAATGGTTTTGTTCTTTGGGGGATGGGGTAACTTAAAGCAGAAATATCGTCTCAAATCATAGCTTTCCACCTCCTTCCAAGCACTTTTTTCCTATATTTCTTCCTCTTTAAAAAAAAACCAAAAAACATGAAAAAAAAAAAAGAAAACCATCTCTCATCTTGACTTTAAACCCAGATTCTTAATCCCCATATAAGCACACAGCTCTTAATCAGAGACATGCATCCAAAGGCAGAAGTTGATTCAAACCCGGTCTAGTATAAGTACAGGCTGATGGTCCCATTTTTTCCTCAGGCTTAGTTCTTTGACATGTTGCACTGTCGCAAGCTCAAGGCCTCTTTCTGCTTGGACTGGACACCTAGCTTGTGTTTTCAGACCACAAGAATGAACTGTAGTTTTCATCTAATTATGGACACCACTAAATACTGATTTGAATCCACAAGCAGGCAATTAGGGATCCAAGTACAAAAATATCTTCTGCAAAAAAGGCTGGATGACCTTTTGACAACCTCTTCGTGGGATGTAAGGGACAGAGGGACAGGATCCCACCACGTAGAACTTCATTCATCTTAGTGTCAGCAGACTGACCCCTGAACTACCACACCTCACTTACTCAGTGGTCTACACAAGCTGCTCTTTCTCACCTTCCCAACAGCACTAGCTAAATTAACAGAAAACACAAAGACTATCATAATTCTACTAATTATTTAATTAGTCTGTGCTCAGCATGGCATTTCATGTGTTTCTTTCTCATTCTATGCAAGGAACAGAAGATTTCAAAATTATATCCAAAGCATCTTCAAATTTACAATAAGACATATTAATCCTCATCAGTTGTGGAGATTTTCATCTGTCTTTCACCCATTTGCATTTATTTTCGAACAGTTAGGGAAGAGCCCTCATACTGCAAACACGTAACGGGACTGAAACTTTTAACTTCAGTACTATGAGTGAAGTTCATCATTCTTATGGATAATTGCCACCAAAGGGAAAAAAAAGGAAGGGGAGGGAGAGGGGGAAGGAAGCAAGTCTGTTTCTGTGGGGAAAAAAATCCCTGAAAACACAGAGTTTCTTTACATCTCAGCAACAATTAAAAACAATGTTGAAGAGTAAATTTAGGGTGAAGAACCAATAACTATAGAGGAAAAAAAGCTGTTTTCTAAACTAGTTTTTCAACAGAGTAACTCTCAAATGAAGCCCTAGCTACTGTTGGTTTAGAGCCTATACACTACACCGTGACAAAAGGGAACCCTTCGGAAAAGGTACCGTCAAACAATCCTAGTTCAGGGGACTCGAGCAGAAACAGAGAGTCACCCCGTAGCACTCGACCATAAACTGTCTGGATTTCTCAGTATTGTATGTAAAAGCCACACTTACATTCTCTTTACTTACCCATTAAAGTAACTACAACTTTTGTGACTCATATTTAGTCATTTTTTGGCAGCTTGGTCTGCCTTGAACCAAGTCAAAACCACTAAGCAGAAATTCACAAGCAGGAAACATCAGAGTGAAACAACCCAGACCTTTAGAAAACGGAAAGCAATCTCCTCAAAAAACAACTTGTACCTGGGAACTCACTGAACCACATACAACCCTTACATATACATATATTTCCAACCTATTTTTCCTCCAAAGCTATTTCTTGAAGAGTGCAGGCAAACAAGTTCAGAGGATAGATTTGGACACCGCTCGGTCAAGACAGGCAGTCCCGCATGGGTAAGCCCTGGAGGAGGAGGAGGCCATGCTGTGCCCAAGGCAGCCACTTACTGTCAACAAGCCCTGCAAGCTGGGTTGGGATCACCAGCTGAAAACAGTGAATTACACCACAGGTGCCGGAGAAATGCAACCAGAATATGGAACTAAGGAGAAATCACATCCTTTTATGACTCAAATTAAATGCAATGAAAATAAGGAGGATGTATTTGACTCCACAAGGACCTGCAGAACAAGGATGCCACAGCAATAAGGCAGAAAAATTCTAGACAAAGATGACTTTTTTTTTTTAAATCTCTAACACTGAGTTTAAAGTTTATGGGACCACCTCAGTGCTATCTTCAGTGAAATTTATTGACCTATTCACCAGTACTCTGAGTTTAGTAAAATGCAGTGCTGCAATAATACACTCTACTGTCACAAAATAATCCAACCAATCACTATAGTGATCCAAAAATAACATACCAGAAAAACACTCTTACATGACGTATTTAATGTTTCTTTTCAGCACCCTCCTCAATATATTTGGATAAGATTGTCTGGCTGCACTGTACTTCCAAACCTATCTTTATCTCATTGCACATGCAAACCTATTCAGAAAGTACGTGCTGGCTCCTGGAACTGCAAACCAGCTGACATAATGTTGGAGTTGTAACAAGCTTTGAACTTCCTGAAAGACAAGACAAATTTCATTTCTGAAATAATACCCACCTCGTACAGAAAAATCATATTACTGTAATACACGCTAGGACACACTACCCCATGAGAAACTTCAGCTTCTCGCACCAGCAAAATAGTGAGAAAAAAAGACCTGATTTCAGAAGGTACCACAACCCCTACAAATATCTTAAGATAAAGTTTTTAGCACTATGGCTTACATCCATCTGGTTAGTTTTTGGTGGTGGTGGTGGTTGTTTGTTTGTTTTATATTTATTTTGAACAATCTGCGACCACTTGTTAATAAAAATGTAGTAAGATGAGTTTGCAGTTTCCCTATTATGCCATGGACATTGGCACTAAAGCTCTGTTTTATCATTCACTGAATTCAGTGGAACATCTGTAGCTGCAGACCATGGACATCAAGCTCTTAAACACAGCACAACTAGAGCAGCCACACCAAGAAAGAGACCACTGCGATCTCCCTGACTTCTGGATGCCTTAGTCTATATCCTAGTAACAGGAAAAAGCAATCCATGTGGAAGGAAGTTTTAATTCTTCTCAGTCCGCATCTAGATGATGTCAAATGAGGTGTCAGTAAGTTGAAGGCACATGCAATAGTGTGATGAGATCACTCAGACATGACTGACTTTTCTGGCATCAGCAAATCATTCTGTCCACTGTGAAGCTCAGTGCCCTGGACCTTATCTGACATTGGAGCAGAAGAGCTGCAGTGTTTGGATTACGGGGACATTCAGGCAGTGTAAACACTCATCAGGCTTCCTTATTTTAAATTTTCAATATCTGGCTGCAAAACCCAGCTGAAGGACAAAGACATCATCCAGCCACGCCAGATGAATGCCAAGCTGATAAAGGAGTAAGCCCCCTAGACTGAACGCCAGACTGTCCTACACAGCATCTTTATTTTGATTCTAGTCTGAATTTTCTGAAAGCATCTATGGTCAGTTTTCTCCCAGAAACAACTTCTTTCAGCTGTAAAGAAAATTTCATTTCTTTCACATGTTTCTGTGTCCTTGTTTAGTGTCATTGTGGTTAATAGTCTTTTGAGTATGTACAAGCTACTGTTCCAGTGCATTTATATCACTGTACAACTACTGACTTAGAACATAATTTGTGGTACTGGTTTGGTTCCTTATACACCCCCAAAAGCCGGTGTTTGTACAGTCTAATCTTGAAGTTCTTTGCATGAAGCCATACTTACTTCCTTTAAATAACACAGCATTTCTGGTTCTGACAAAATCCTTCTCCTTATTTATGTATTTGTTTTACTCCTCAGTTTGCAGTTTGAGTTTTGGCAGCTAAATACATTAAAATGATGTTTTTAAAGACAGCTATATACATCAGTCTAAGAAAATTCAAATGAGCACTCCACCGTAACCATGCATTTATTAGTGCTCTCTGTTTACTATGAGATCACCCAGCAGCAAAGATCCCATGGTGCGACTGCTGTCCCCTCGCTCACAACCCCCCGAAATATTGAAGGAACTCTCCGAAATTACAGCCTGGGTTTCCTGGTTAGATGAATATCACACGCATTCATTTGGGCCACAAAGCAGTACATCAGCTTTCTAATCCAGTAACGCCTCCTTCGCTTCACTCTCCAAACCCTACCTTTGCCAGTTATCTTTTAAGGGCAAAGAACAGAATCACAGAATCACAGAATGGTAGGAGTTGGAAGGGACCTCTGTGGGTCATCTAGTCCAACCCTCCTGCCGAAGCAGGGTCACCTACAGCAGGCTGCACAGGACCTTGTCCAGGAGGGTCTTGAGTATCTCCAGAGAAGGAGACTCCACAACCTCCCTGGGCAACCTGTTCCAGTGCTCCATCATGTAAACCTCCGATTAGCTGTTTAACTCTGAAATATCAGACAGCTAAAAATTGTTTCCAGCCAACTGACCTTAGGATAGGACCATCTCACTGTTTATTCCATAGCTACTAATCCCACTGGAAGAGGCTAGTTTGCTCTGTATCCTTCAACATTTACAAGTGTCTTGTGAAAGCTTCAGAATGCCTTTTCTTCCTTCTAATTATGTATTTTCACTATAATTTACAAGAAAAGCTGGACAACGGATGAATTTTCCAATTCATCCTGCTCAGTGGTGAGTATTAATCCTCCCTTAATTTTCCTGCATATCATGCCAGAATTGGGACCAAACTGAGAAACATGTTCCAAGACACTTAGCGTGGCAAGTTGCAGCAGACCTATGAGAGCTTCAGAGAAATAAAAACAACTTTTGGATGCATTTCCTTTACCTCTCAGGATGTAGTTCTGGTAATTCTGGTCGGCCTCTGCTCCCACTTTGATTAAGCAAGTCAGACCTTCAGCAACAACAAACTCATGAACCAAGTCCTTGTCATCCTGCCACAAGAGAAAGCAAAAGCTGTGTTAGAATTCTGAAAGACAAAGAAATGGGATATATCATAATCTAAAACGAAATGCATGCCTGCAATATTGTGTTTCAGATAATGTAAGCAAGTTGACATGAAAGTTGTTATATAGAAGACCAGAAGCAGAATTCTGAATTTTAAAATCAGAATTAAATACATCAATGCAGAGCAAGAAAAAACAAGCTTTTACATTTAAGTCAACTGCAGAAGATTAAAACCAGTAAAATCTCACTGCTGATTTTTTCATTAAAGGTTTGCAGACATTCTCCCTAATCTCATCATATCACCTAAACAGACATCCTTAAAGCATCAGGATCAACAAGGGAAGGCCATCTCTATGCCTTAGTGTAATCCCAGTTTCAGTATTTTAAGTGCATGCAGCAAAACTTTAAAACTGGTGTTTATTGCAACTTAATATTATATTCATTATGCTAACATAATATTAATTCATTGTATTTAAAAAGGGAAAGTATAGTGTTGAATATACGAACACTAGTAGATAATATTCCCACACTGTGATGGAAAACCCAGCAAATCTAAAATACTCCTTAGTATTTCATGGGAGTTTATACTAGTTAAAGTGACTCACTTTTTTTTCAACCATCAGTCCTTTACTCCATACAGGAGAACAACCCCGTATCACAGGGGCATGTTATTCCAGGGAGAGGAGGGCTTTGCTGGGTGCTACACGCATACTACTACGCCAAGGGACTATACAGCACCCTGTCTAAAGCTTGCCTTCTCCTCTTACAGAGGCTCATGTAGACAAACAGGAGGCTACTAAACTCTTGATCAAAGAGCACTTAATGAATTAGCCACACAAATTAGGCACAAAAACAATTTAAAATATTATGGAAGAGAACTAATATGTGGACAATCATAGTTGCTGAGTCATTTCTTTTGAGCTTTTTTAATCTACGTTTTCATACATAGCAGTGTATAAGATATAAATTTCAGCTTTCCAGTAACGCAGCCCCGAGAAGCCAAGATCCAGACAGTAGACAGCTTTGTTGAGAGTGATTTCTGAATTCACTGCAAACATTTAGAAAAAGGAACTAAAATAATCAAGCCCCTTCTAGAGTGACAGTTCCCTTACTGCAAATTTCTTTCAGCCTGACAGTTTATTTCTTATGAATTTCCTTCTTTTACTAGAGCTAAGTTACATAATTTTTAAAGGCTGACTAAATGGGATATTTAAAATTGTAAGGTGATCTAGCAATTTGTAAGAAATTTAGAACTTGTGAGAAAAAAAAATCTGTTTAATGTTTCAGATAAAGGTCAAATTTGTTAAAATAATCTAAATATATACAATAATCATGTATAGAAACAGAAATTTATTGTATAATAAAGGTGATTTATCCTTTAAAAAGTATATAAAGATAAAGCATACAATAATTTCCCACATCTTTGCAAAAGTATATCATAAAATCCAAAAATATGCAAGATAAAATCCACCGCTGTGCACTTTTGAGCTAAAAATTTTATTTATCTCTTAGTCTCAATGTTTTCTTTTTTGAGGGAGTTAATTTTTCTGTAGATAAATAAAAGCCTTGATAATGTTTTCTGAAGAGCTAGGAAGCTGACATACTCCCTTGTCGGACCAGGGTGCTACAGACACAAGCATACGATTTTATGAAGATGACAAATTTCCTCTACCCATTTGCCATACTCCAAACACGATGGGTTTACTACTAGTAGAGGAAGAGTACGCTGACAATCCACCTGTTAATACAGACAGCATTAATTACATTCGGATTTTCTTTATTGCACATAACAGTGTTTTAAAGGCGCATGCACAGATCCCCCTCCACTGCAGCCCACCAAGAAATACCCTTTGCCATTCCAGAAGAGAACTGAAGACTTAAGATGGCTGTTTACATTCAGCAGCTAACGGCATCTTTACAGCAGCAGATCTTTGGCTGGTGCTGAGGCTGCTGTATATTTGGCCAATCCACTGACCTAAAGAGCATGTCCTGATGCATAGGACTGGGGCTAGGAAGGGACACGGTCAGCCACGACACATGGACCTCTGCCTGTCCCACCACGAGCAGTGGCCTCTGGCAAAGCCCTTCCCAAATGCCATCACTGAGGGGACTGAACTCTTAATTCTGAAGCAATTTGTCTCTAGTTGAGATGCCAAAATTCACAAGATGAACTTCCAGAACATCATCTTACAATAACCGTAGTCCTGGAAAAATAAGGACACAAGATAAAACACTTTCTGACGATCAAAACCGTATCTCGGGTTCATTCACCCCAAACTTGGGGTACTTGATTTAAAATCAAGCAACTACAAATAAGTACATAAATAAATATGTAAGCATGCAATACGCAGATACATATGAAGCTGGATAACAAGCAACATTCAAGCTCACCTCGTACGATGGAGAGCCACCTACAACAGAGCAGTGAGGTGGAACCATACCCAAGGAACCCAGAGGAATCTCCTCCTTGGCCACCCCCTCGGTGCCAGGCAACTGCTCCCTCCCATACATCCCTTTGTATACGGTGTTTTAACTTGAAGAAACTTGAGTAACCTCTTGTTTGTCAAGAATTTTAAATCTTCTTTGTCCTAAAACTCAGGAGAGAGGAACATATCCCTGGAATTTGTCAGCTAAGCTTAAAGTATACTCAGGGTTCAGTTACACCATGGCTACGCGCCATGGTAATTCACAAGGAGTTTGCACACCTAGAAAGTAAGTTACACTGTATGCCAAGGTCAACGGTTAAAAATTCCCTGCTGCTAAAGGGAGAAAGTGCCAAAATTTCCCTATACAGAACGGGCAGAGCAAGAGCAAAGGATCAAAAGGACAGGAGTAGACAGAATTTAGAAAAACTAACAGAAATCAGCAACACAGTGCAGAATCAAGAAAGCTGCAGGGAAAGCATCCTCCAAAATATTTCTCTACAACTCTGATGACAAATAGATGCATCTTTTGTTGGACAACACCATTGTCTCATTCCAGAGAAACAAGATATATAACAATATAAGCTACTGAGTGAAATAACCACAATTCCATTTTCAGGTGGTAATGATGTTCTAACTCAGAGCACAGTTCCTTGTTCTTTAAACACCTTTTGTTGATACTTGAGTAGAGATTTTGATTTTGCATCAAGTGTGTTTGCATCATCCTTGAGCTGAGGAAAAAAAAAAAAATCTGTTCTGGATTGACTTGTAGTCTAATAAGCAAGACTGAAAAAACATGGAAAAGGAGAAATAACTGTGGTCTGTGGATTCTGACATTTGTTAATAGACCTAACATGCCTGTTTAAGAAAAATGAAAGACATTCAGATGATAAAAAAAAAAAAAATGGCCCTATGCTAGAAAAGTCAACAGTAGTTCAGCTTCAGAGATCTTCAGGTCGAACCCAAAACCAAAATAAGACTTTTAACAGCACATAGCCGTTAAGGGCTGTTGACATTCAATGAAAGATAAAAACTGAAATATCCATTATACCTTTAAGATGTTCCTCATCCTAAATGGCGAATGCACATTAGAGGATCACCTGGGTAAAAATTACCATTTAATTCTCATAATACCTGATGCTAAAGATCTGTTTTATGCTGGTGACTTTTTTTTTTTTTTTTTTTTTTT
>Ga0065711_1026258_pt1 | contig 85210 bp, 47 predicted proteins | sample Hoacrofraction12_FD_59098 | JGI IMG/M metagenome (GOLD analysis project Ga0065711, IMG submission 59098) | Hoatzin crop microbial communities from Cojedes, Venezuela - Epithelial fraction 12 v2 (version 2) | ecosystem: Host-associated > Birds > Digestive system > Esophagus > Crop | place...
GAAAGATGGGGACAATCTTTTTAGCAGAGACAACAGTGACAGGATGAGGGGTAATGGTTTTAAACTAAAACAGGGTAGGTTTAGGCTAGATATAAGGAAGAAATTCTTTACTATCATGTCCAGCTGCCACGACACAGGAGTTTAGAGATGGGTTGTTAATGCTTATATGGATTTTGGGGCAGAACCCAGGGCTGCAATCTTTACTCTTTCCAAAAGTGGTACAGCTTTGCTCATGATCATCTGTGGTCAGGGAGTTGTTTTCTGTTTCACCCGGAGCACTTGTTGGCACTGCCTAGACATCCCAGCCGGGTGCAGCAACAAATCACACGCAGCGGCTTGCACTACCACCTGCATTCGGTTTGGAAATTTTCTGCCCAGCTATGGATTTGACCCCATGTCCCCAGGCTGCTAAACACAGGCCTGGAGCAGCAAACCATGAAGTATTTGGAAAGAATTAATGAAGCAGCCATTTGCAGAGGGCATCAGGCACTTCCGAGTTGTGATCATCCCTCATAGGCAAACCCAGGAGACACACACCAAGACTGGCGTTATTCTAATCCCATACTCTCCGTAACACTTCATCACCATTTACCTCTTACGGTGACTGCCCCATCCATCCAACTTTCACTACAACACAGACTTACCTTTACCTCACAGGCTGAGGAAACAATCTCACAAATTAATAATTTTTCCTCTCAAAAATCAGAAGCCTGTTTTAACGATCAATCTGCACTGCCTGGGGAATGCCGCTCATGCTGACAAATCCACCACTGTTCCGAAGATGACGTTTCCCACTTCTTGAATTTCTTGTGAACTTTTTCTGTTCTGCATTTTGCCGTTATCAGTCTGGATGGAAAGATGCTCCCATTCCCCGCTCCAGACGAATAAGCAGAATTAGGAAAGAAAAAAGAAAAAAAAAAGATCATACCTACCATTCCCACCTAGGCAAGGCACACACTTCAGAGCTGGAGCAAGCTGGATAGACTGCTGGCAAATGCACCTGCTCTGTTTGGATGTGAAACTAATTCACATTAGCTGTGCTCCCATGGACCATCTACGGGCATGAAAAATTTAACCCCATATTTAGAGTATTTTTTTAATATATAATTTCATGCCAGTAGCATGGTTTCCAACACGAACAGCACACTTTGCTCTCCTCATCTTTGACGCAGAGGTGCAGAGCTGTCATTTCACAAAACCAGGAGATGAGGGCCTTTGAAATACCATGACCACTACTGTGCGTGGAATATGGCATATCTTTATTTTTAATAGCATGGGCACTTACAAAAGAAATGTAATCAGCAGTGCTATTGCATTCCCGGAGCGGTCACAGTGTCAGGGTACCAGCCTCAAGTTAGGTATGACCCAGACCACCATCTCTTCTGCACTTCATTTCACCTCTCCCTCTTTCACCCACTCCTCCTCCTCCTCCTGTTGAGTGGCATTCCTCAGCTTTAGCCACATGCTCCTGCTCTTCTCTTTAACCTGAAAAGTCAAGAGAATAAATATGTAAGCAATGGAAAAGTCACTAAAAAGCAAGCTGCTGATACTTAAATGTCTCTATTCACAGGCTGATTTAGGGAATTGTTTTGACATGTGCCTAAATCCAGCTGATCTCCACAGGACATAAAAACATGCTGAAACTCAAACGCAGCTTGAAGAGCCCTTCCTGAGTGAAGCTACTTGCCCAAACTGGGGAAGAAGCTAGAAGATATCCTACAGAAATGCCATGTACTCAGGACAGCTCTGGGGCCCAGGAAATGGTGATAGCAGCAAGCTGACCTTGCAAACCAAGATGAAATCAGAGCCCGGGGAGATGAGATCCAGATTTTCCTGCGAGCAGAAGGTGGATGCTCGGTGGTGCTGCCAGCAGGCAGCTTTTCAAATGAGCTCCACACATGGGAACAAACATGTCCAAAGGCCTCACGCCCAATGGGGAGCTGCTAGGTGCCGAACACATCTGAAAATCTGGTGCTTGGTGTGGGCACTGAGCTCTGGCAAATCCGACCCCCAGCCCTGCAGAAAATCTGTCACCACATCATCAATGTTAAAAGACAGCTTTTTCAAATAGGAAAAGTGCATTTATCACCCTCAGCAAACTCACGAACAACACAAGGCATAATTGCTCAAATGTCAAATAAAAATTCTTGGCTGAGTAAACACCACGCATGGATCTTTTTTGATCCCCAAATATGAATGCTTTAGAACAGGATGAGCATGTGGTCAGCGGGGCCGTAATGGAGAGTGCTTTATACTAGGCGTGATAAAGTGCCCGCTATCCTGAAAAAAGCTCATCTGAAGGACAGGAAACCAGACGGGGAAAAGAGCACAAACTCTCAGCAGGAATTTCAGGGTGGGTTTGTTGTTTTGTTTGTTCGTTTGTTTTTTTTGATGGCTTTCAATTTTTCCAGAATGAAGATCTCTCCCTTAGCTCGAGGCTAGGCAGAAATACGGTCCCATCCACCTGAGGCAATCAGAGGGCAAGAGTGAAAGGGCAGGTTTAGCTTCAATACTGGAGCTGCAGCCTCCCATCCCATCAGGTATCTGAGAGCCTAGCCAAGGGGAGCACACACCCACAGCCCCTTTGACCCCCGCGGGAACCTGAGGTTGCCAGGGCCCCTACCTCAGCTATCGCCAGCTGGAACACCTTGGCTACTTCTGATATTGCAATCCTTTCTGCTGCCCAGGCAAACGCTTCAGCAACCCTTTCTGCCTCTGGGTTTTCTGATGCTTCCACCGCTATCACCGCTGCTCTGTCAGGGGTGACCATCTTTCCATCCAGACCTGCTCCCTCTGGGCTTTCCACCTCCCCTGTTGCCGCTGCTTTTTCTACTCCTTCCACCCTGGCTCGTGATGCTGTTTTATCCTTCTTCACTCCCTCCGGTGCCATGACAGCCAGTGCTTCCACGTCCCCTGCAAGGTCACCAGCAGCCAGCGTAGCAGGAGGCCCCTTCCCAGGGGACAGCACAGGTCTGCAGAGTCGGAGAGCTGGCCCGGATCCTGTTGGTAGAAATGGAGAACGTGAAGCAGCACAGCTATAAACAAGTGCATTTCCTAGCATCACTGTGAACGGACAGGTGACAGGTCCTGCAGCTGGTGGAGCTGGCAAGGGCTGCTTTTCAACAGACTGTCTTTTCTGCAGAGACATGGAGAAAGAGTCTGGGACTCAGAGCATCCTTGCAGTAGCACAGCTTTAACTTTTGCATCCCAGCCTCATGTTGTGCTGTGGGTGGCAGCCACTTTTGCAGCCTGAACCGAGGCCAATCACACGACTGTATAGCAAAACATCTTCAGTACCTCAGATCAGCATTCAGAGACAGAGAAGAATGAAAGGAAGGCTGCCTCTTTCCCAAGATCTGTTCGCTTAATATCCCAGGGAAAAAAAAAAAAAAATTCTCTACAGAGAAAACAAAGCATGAATTCCAGGGAACATATAAGTCAAACATGTTTTTTCAAACTGTCATTCCCTGGTGAACCTCCTACAAAAAGAATCCAAGGGACATCCCCATGGGCAGGGAATGGCAGGCTCGAGTCAGACAGACATGGTCTGGCTTCTCCCAAAGTTTCTGCCAATGCATCTCACTTCTGATCTGCAACATCCTCCCTGCTGTGGTGTGTGCTCCCCATACACACCTGGCCTGTTGTGCTGTCACACTAAGTTTTCAGCTGGCAGGTTCCTCCCAGTACCATGGGAGGACCATCAGCTCAGGTGAAATTTTGACAATCAAATTATCACTTCTGGTAAACACACAAGTGACATTGTTAGAGGAGATCTATAACTGTCTAATATATGTATTAACCAACATCTGTATTAGAAAGATCCCCTGTCAAGCATAGCTCTGCTGTCGGGTCAAAACATCGGTTGCAGTGAAGTAAACAAGTAGTTCCCGTAAAAAACTTTGGTCATACCATCGATGCTACTCCTCCTTAGTAATGCCTACTCCAGTCTAGCAGTCAGGACAAGTCTGAGAGGTGATACTGGACAGAGTAAATTGTATGAATTCAGAGTACGAGTTTAGGAGTCAGAAAGAGCCATTGGGTCTGCCCATATCCACTGGTTTGGGAAAAAAAAAACAACAAACCACCATTTGATTAATTCCCCTGAGTTTTGTCCTGTCTCTCCCATGGAGACCAGTGCAGGCACTGGATTAACACACAACTGACTTTTGGGCCTATGACTACACAGCAATCCAAAGGGATTCCTGTAGCATGGAGGCATCCTCACACTCGCTGTAACCCTGCCAGCTCACCAACCCCCTGCACACCTCCACGGGCAGCCCCAAGAAAAGGACAAGCAACACTTGTCAGCTGTGCTCAGCAACTGTGATCGGCAGGGGACCCTGATGCAAGCACACGGAGGATACCGGCTGTTCCCGGCTCACACATGCTCCACAAACCACCAGCAGGGAACTGGGACAGGCCTGATGAAATAGTGATGACACCACTGTTCAATGTCGTTTAACAACAGTAATTGAAAAAGAGGAGGAAAAATAACGTGGAAAGCTTTGAAAGGACGAGATGGAACAAACAAGAGGTGCTGGGGTAGGAAAAGGGGGAAAATGGGAGAGAAAAAAGGGAAAAGTTGAGCTGAGAAGGTAGAGGGGGAAAACCGGAAAAGAGGAAAGCAGGCTGAAGATCACCACTGCTATGAGTAGGAGAGTTGTGCCCAACTACACTTGGAGAGAAGACCAGGGGTCAAAAGCCACCTGAAGCACCCCGTCATGCACACCTACATCCTTGTGGACACAAGTCAGTCACTCGCTCATGCCATTGAACAAGCTACCTGCATATCTGCTTCATTAAATAGTAACCCTGTAGGTCTGCTGACAAGAACATACTTCTCTCTCCTTTGGTAATTAGCCCTGAAGGCTGGTCATGCTCACTGGCCATGAAACACTGCAACAAGCGGCCTTTTCATGCCACAAGCTTTACCTTTGTCCCTGTCTGTTCCCATCAGCCTGGTAAAGGCAGGCACGATGCCTGCCTGACACCGGCCTCCTCAGCTGCATTCGTGTCTCTCAACAGGGCACATATGAGCTTGCTGGGACAGTTGGCCGGTGACCGCAGAAACTGGGAACTTTCCGCCTTTTCCTTCTGCTTGGGAAAAACCAAGGGCAGGCTCAGGAGCGGCAGTTCACTGCCAGTCAGCTTGAGACAGCTGCAATTCCATATGCTGGGAAGAGGAAGGGTCTTATGGGGCTCCAGAGATACAGCAGATGAAGCACAGAGTTTGTGTAAGGAGCTGGACAGGAGCCGAAGGCTCGGCCCTGCTGCAGAAGGCTGGGCACGCTGTTTGCTCAGCAAACCTCACCCCGGGGCTGAGCGGCTTTCTCTCACTTGTGCCACCGAGGGCAGGGCTTTCTACCCACTGCACGTGCCAGTCCACGACAAGGCTCTGGCTCCAGTTAGTGATACAGTCTTAAAAGCAACACAAGACCCATATCTATTTTAACAAAGATCAAATGCCTCCTGAAGCTCCTGCAATGTGGCCTGAGTTAAGCTAAAGCTGACATGAATTCAGTGTAAAGGATTAAAATGTTGTTTTTTTTAAATTACTCTCCTTGGCAAAAAACAAAGGAGGCAGGTTAGTACCACTTGCCCCTTTCAAAAACGTAAGGAGTCTGAAAAGAAGCATGCATAGCCCACAGCTCTAGTTTTATGATAATATTTCCCGTCCAAAATATTTTGGAGATAAATTCCAGGCACCTCAGCAAGGAGAACAGCACAAAGATTAAAAACAAACATATTCCCAGTAATTCTGGGCAGCCTGTTCCAGCGACGGGACCACGGACCTGGGAATGAACCTTCAGCTGTGCTCCGACTCGAGGTCTGACCTGGAATAAGTCCCACCTGCCTCTGGCCTACAGTCCTGCAACTGTAATACTCTGCAGTGGTGATGACTGAGAATTAGCAAAGGTTATTCCTTACTTTATGGTGTCTGAGGTCTGGTCACGGCAAGTATGACTTTTCAAGAAGCTTGCTGCCTGCACAATTTTTGTATATGTACCTATTAGCATTTTGACCCACATTTGCATGGGGGCAAATTTAACCTCATCACCTCCAATTTAACCTCATGAATTGCCTCTAAACCACCAGAAGATTACCCCTGCTGTCCCCAGGAGAGCACGCTTTTGGATCAAGCCACCACTCAGTTGTACCACAAAGTCCACCACCTCCCTGCCCAGATCACTCCAATGCCAGGTCTGCACACTAAGAGCATTCCCAGCCTGACCTGCTTTTTCTAAGCACTCGCATACCTTGCCCAAGACTGTGCAGTTTAGGTGACTCCCATTTGCCTTACGAGCCCTGCTTCCTTCCACCAAAGCCCAGGCTGAACTCCGTTTTCTGCTCTGCAGCATTTCTGTTCGCTCAGGGAAGCGGTTTGCAAAGCCCCTTGTTAAATTCTCTCCCACCACTTGGCAGTTGTATAGTTTGCCCCCAGCCCATTTGTCTACGTCTGACTAACGTTCATTGCTTCAAAATGAGTTTGAAGCTAATGCTGTGTCTCCCAATTAAACGTTTGATGGAATGACATCAAAACCAAAACAGACAGAAAAAATTATTTCCTTTTGATAGGCTGACCACATTCTACAAGACTCACTATTATAAGACTCTGGTTGCTTAGAATTTTGCCAGACTTTAATCTTTTCAATTAAAGCTTTCCATGCTGGTTGTCTGCCCCAGCTGGAATTCGGGGTGAAAATTCTAGCTAATGCAGTTCATCCACTACAGGAAAACTTTTTAGCCAAGTTAAAAAAAAAAAGCACAAACAACTGATATCTCTTGCAAGCATGTGGTTGAACAACCTCTGCGCTGTAGTTTGGAGCACCGCTTTAAAATTTGGCAGGAAGGTCACTGGGGTGCCAAGGAATAATTGTTTACAGAGAGAGCACCACACCTTTAGCCAAGCCATGAGCCCCTGAAAAATCAGTTTGCACATGCTCCGTAGCAATTTGTGATAGTTTGTCAGCGAAAATATTTTTCAAAGTCCTGACTTCACAATCTGAATATTCTTTTTGTGCAGTTTTGGGTTTTTTTTTAATGTAATCTATAAAAATAGCCAGTGACCTTTAGTGACATCTAAACAGGCTCCCGGTTTCCTTCCATGGTTTGAAGACTTAAACAACAGCCCCAAAGAAATGACTCAAGACTGCACACACATGTACTCGATGCCTGGGAAATTGCTGGTTGTTGGTCAGTGGGAACAAGAAAGAGACTCATACAGTTCTAATGAGTGGTGGGTTCAGGCAATTTGGGGATTCAGGCATAAAAGGCCTGAGATACAGCAAGCCAGTGTCCCCCCAGCCACTGCTTCAGACACCAAGTAATGCAAGGATGCCCACCCACAAGTTCTGGGTGAAAGACAACATAGGGAAAAAATGTGTTGGGTTTCCACAGGACTTCACGGCTACCCTCACCGAGCTCTCGGCGCAATGCTTTCCATCCACTGAGCTTCCTAACTTCTCACCACAGGCTGCTAAAATCTTTCAGCATGGCAGACCCGAGGATTTGTGCTCCCAAACCAGAATATTCCTATAGGTAGGGCAGGAGCATTAAATTACCCTTGTTCTTAAAGAAGGAGGAAAATTTCAGAATCCTATTAGGCAACATTCACCTGACACCAGCTTTTAACATGTTTCCTGTAACCTCAGCCAGAAAGAAACCCTCAACAGCTCAGCTGGTGGAACTGTTGCCTTTAGACCACAAGAAATGTGTTTGAAACTTGAGAGAGGAAATATGCAGATTTCCGAATAAATCAGGATTCTGGAAGTGGGGGTCAACCTCCTGGCTGACAGTCACAGTATGAAAACTGCCAGTGCTCAAGGAAAGTGGACAGTTTGCAAGTGAGTAATGCCGTCACTCTGAAACCCCTGTCTCCTCAGAACTTCTTTTCTATATACCTGCCAAAGCTGCTATTTACCCAACAGAGCCATAGCACTTGGGTCATTAAACAATACCAATGGCAATGCCCAGAGAACTCCAAGCACCTATTGTAGTATCACTGAATTCCTCCTTTGATCACCATGGTCAAAAATATCTGATTTTTATCACTCTTTAATAGCTCCCAATCAACTTTAAGAAGTTACCACAATGCTCATGGTAGAACCTTTGTCAGGCCAGGGTAATCATTGACAAAGCCAGAACAGCAGATCTCACAAGCTCAGTGTTGTCAGTCATATGTGACCTTCTCTGTGGACTTGCTACCCCAGGGATAAGGTTTCAGCTTCCATGTTGAAGACTACTCTTTCTGTGTCAGAGCAGAAAAGGCTGTAAATGTAAAAGCCATTTTCTGAGCTTCCTGCAAAAGCCTGCAGAGATTAAAAGGGAAGAAAATTTGAAGCACATTTGAGTCGTTTCTGGAGGACGAACACTCCTAGGCATAAAGCAGGAGCTTTCATGTCCATATGTTGCTACTAGGTTATTCAAGAGAAACACATCTTTCTCACACCTCAGACACAGAAAGACTCTTCCTCATAAAAGTCTGCCACCCTTCATCTGTGCCCCAGGTGATGCTTACAAATAATCTAGCAATATTATGTAGTCATTGTTACGAACTAGACATACTGGTACTCACCACCTTTCCTCCACCAAGACGTTAGATACATGTCAATTTGAACTAAACCCTACGCAGCTGCTTATCCAACATGTGCTAAGAATTGAAAGCTGCTCTTTCAGACTTCAAGAAGGGCTCATATGCCTCAAAGTTTGCCTAAGCTCTCCAGTCATACTAGCTTGTCTAATAAAGCACATTATCTCTACCTATAAACCTTGTCCAGCAGTAATCGGAAAGATGCATCTTGTCCCATTCCAAAATTTGTCAGTCAGAAGAAAATGAAAACCCAGTACTCTGATGAATGCTTCTGAAATCAAAATGGTCAAAAGAGAGTAATCTGAAATTAAGTTTAGAAATGACAAGAAATTACAGAAATTATTATTTTACAATTTTCTGTTTGCTGTATGTTGATATGTTGCTTTCAAGAGGCTCTCTTATACTTGAAAACTCCTAAGAAACTCTCAAGAACCAAAAACATTGGAAGTGAGCTTTAGAACCAGGACTTCATGGACTTCTCTAGGCAAGGGAGACACACATCAACACCCATGACAGCTTGTTTCAGGGAAAACAGAAAAGGTTTTCCTTGGTTTTGGATGCAATCTGTAAAACTAGTGATGATTATAACTCCGTTGCAACATATTTAATGAATCAGAATGAGCAGCTGACAGGTCACTTCAGCAGAGTAAAGATCAAATTTGCAACAGCCATTTGAAGAGTGAGCATTTTTAGGTAATCAGAAGTTACATAATTACATGATTATGCCCTAGTTTGTAAGTAGTCAAAACCTAGTAATAATACATGTAACAACCCATCTAATCCAACTCTTTAGTGTGTAGTTACAACCCTGTGTTCAGATAAGAATTTCTCTCTTCATTACTGAACTGGTGATGTGCACTCTGAGAATTTCTGGATTGGCACTAAAACACCAAGCATTAGCTAGAGGCAAGACAGTGGATTCGAGAGATAGCTGTACAACGTGTTTGCCAACTTAGGTGACTTTCTAAAGGGTTAAACAATAATACAAATTTACAAAACTTGCATGTTCCTGGGGAGCGAGAAAAAAAGGGGGCAAAAAAAAAAAATCACATACTTGTAAATAAAGTACTTTGAACAAGCAGGTCGGTATAAGCAACCTAGGAAAAACAGCAAAAACCAAAGACTGTATTCACTTTACCTTAAATAGCAGCTGTGTATCTGGTGAAAGTGTTGGTTTCCTTCCTCTAACATGCACACATTCACGTCCCTCAATTACAGATCACAAACCTATTAGTCCAGTCACTTCATCTTGAATAGTTTATGAAATCGTCAGGACTTTCCTTCTGTGGTGCATTTTGGGAATTTTGCAGATTTTCAGTGCTCCTACTCAAGTCAGCCACACCACCAGATAATTAAGCTAAAACAAATTCTTTGGTTAATACTTAAACGAAAACACTAAGCTCTAAGTATTATTTAATGACCACTATGGCAGTATGAGAGCCAGATGGAAGCTGCTCTGAGCTGTCCAAGCTCAGCTTCCCAGCAGCGATGCCCCACGTGACATAAACCCTTCCAGCATCATGGCCAACAGCATGGAGTAGCTCCACAACATCACCCTGTTCACTGGAGGTTGAGTCCTCGACCCAGTGTAGGCAGCCAGAGAGAACATCCATCTCCTCTTGCTCTGGGTGGGACAGAGGGACTGAAACGGCCCTTCAACTCCTTAACAAAAGCAGCCTTATGTGACGTCAGCCACCAAATCGCATCAGCCACTCTTTGAAGCAAACTGCAGTGGCTCCCTGAGCTGCTTTTGGGTGCTCTCTCTTCCCACTGAAGCCACTGAACATCTTGTACGTAGAAAATGGGAGAAGGCTTGGACCATATATATATATATGCTGTATGGCAGCAAGGTCCATATAGACCATGCACAAAGAAAGAATAATTGAACCTTTTTCCAGAAAGCCGCTGTCTTGGGGTTGGAAAACAACGTCTGTACACTAGTTAGCCAATGAAATAATTTAGGAGTAACAAAGAATGAACACCCATTCTCTCAGGAAAACCTTTGCGAATCAATAATCTATTGATCTACGAAGCTTTTTATTTAGTGAACTCTAATTACTGAAAAAACCCACAGAAGCAAGTAGCCAGAGCACTCTCAGAGGGACACCTGAAAAGCTCTCCTCTAATCATCACACTGCATCAGAGAAGCAGAGTTGGAAAAATTCAAGAAAATCCCCACTGGATTCTTAAAGGAAGCTCTAATCCAATCCTAACGTCTACTGAGAAATTACGCTTTTGAAGGAAAGAGATCTGTCTCCCATCATGGAATTTTGCTTCAGCATCTGAGCTGAGCCAAGTGCAAATGAAACCTTGAACCTATGCCCAGCATGAGCATCAAAAATTGAAACTTTTGAATAAGGACAATATAAAAGATGTCAATAAAAATCTCTTTACTGCAAGCCCTGTTCTGATGCATAAATCTTGCCCCACTTCCCTTCCAGCCCAGCTAAAACCTGGGCTATGCCAAATCCCCAGGGAGACCCCACTCGCGGTATTTCTGACACAAGCCAGGGAGCAGCTGAAATTACAAAAGACAGTTCTCATGAGAATCTCAGATCAAAGAAACCCACCTCCATTTGCATGAACTTTTAGATAAACATCCAAAAAAAGTTTAAAGTTCACTGAGGGACTGACCCTTTTCTGCAGTCACCCTCATGCAAATTCTGCATTTGCCATTTGTCTTTATGGGTGGTAAGGTCTTTAGGGCAGGCACCAGGACTTCCTATGCATTAGTAAAATGCCAGCACCATCAACCTCTGGTTCTAAATGGAGCCTGTGTGTCCTGCCACAGTATAAATAAAATTCATAACCCATCCAGCTCTAACACATGACTTTGTGATGACCCTCCCCTCATCTATCCATGCCACTGTAGGTTATTAAGGTCAAATTATTGAGGTTTATTATGTGAAAGTGAATCATATATGCCCAAATGATCAGAGACCGGGAAACAAGACACATGATCAGGTTGTATCAAAACAAAATTTAAAAATTTATAACAAACCTCTTCTAGCTATCACTCATTCCTCCTTTGCTTTAACCACCAGATGTTCTCCATTCAACTACCTACTACCTTCTCTGAGATTTAAATAAGACCCGAGTACTCCCAGAGACATGATCGCAGCATAGAAAGATTGTAGGAGAAATATACTTTTGCCTTGGCACCCTGTGTCTGGGAAAGGATATAAAAATAAAAAAACCTAAAAATCCTGTGATGACAAGCTAAGTTCGGGCACCCTAACTAAGAGCTCAAAATCTCACTCTTTCCCTTGTATTAAAGCGAGCAGCTTCACAAAGGCTGAAACCATAGATTATCTTCAGGGTTATTGTGATGTGACTATGGAGCTTTCTCGCCAAGCTGCCAGTGAGGGGGGGTGTAAAAAAAAAAAAGCTTTCTGAATCAGGCCCTTATCATTTATACCACATTACAATCCAAAATGAAAAATGACTTGCTCCAGATTTGATAGAATAAAGCATCTTGAGATGCCACAGAAGTACCCAATTTTCAATAAAGACATTAAACCTAAGCTTCAAAAAAAGGGAATAATTACATCGTTTTTTGCTTTGAGTTTTAATGTTAAAAGTGTCAATTTATAAAACTAGGTGAACATCTGCAATTCCTAAGCAGACTGCAGCTAATTAGACCCCTTTTGATCTTTTATTTTGCCTAGAAGCTTATTTAACAACTTTACACAAAACTCAACGTTTTGACACACTAGTGGACTGGGGGAGGGGGGAAGACCGCAGAAAAGAAAAATGCTCTCTGCTGCTTGCGAAGGCAGGAGGCTTCTCACTTCTCTGAGCACACGTGCTGTCAGCAAACCTGGGAAACTCTTTCTAGTGATGAGAGGGACTGCTTCTTGTTTGAGCTCTCTGGATACAGACACAACAGAGAACAAAATATTAAAATCTGAAAGTATGGAGTTGTTACTAATGCTCCAGCTTTACATACACAATTTGTGTCTGTGAATTACTGTTTTAGGTGAAGGATGACAAGATAGAAGACTAAACATCATGTCTCCACAGCAACAGGATGGGTTGCCTTTAAGGGCCGCTGCAAATAAACTGGGCACTGGCTTTGCAGCACTCTTCGGAAGGACTGTGCGGTGCAGAGAGAAAAGGGACAGCAGCTTCCTCCCTGAGCAGCATCCATGTGCACTGCGGAGGGTTGTCCAACACGGTCTGCTGGGAGTGGGACAGGCAGAGTTGGTCAGAGTAGCAGAGAGCAGAGCCCATGCTGTGCTACACTGCATGAAAACAAATCTTTGAGTGAGTTGACCCCATCCTGGGGCAGTGGCAAGGACCAGACAATTTCTCCAGGTCCCTTCCAGCCCTTCTCCTCATGAAGGACTGACATTAAAATAACTGTGAGAGCCAGATGACACAGAAGCAACTAGGCCTTTGACACTTGTCATTTCTGTGACCACATCACAACATCCCTCTCCTTTCTGTAATGTGGTAGTCTTGCCTCTGAGACCTCCACATCTCCCAGAAACTCACCACAGCAGTGAAGTCAGGATTGTTAAGGTCAAAAAGCTCCTTGCCCTGTCCTGAAATGAAACAATATTATTAGACCTGAAGGACCCAGGTTGTTGGGCTCTTGTGCTCAGACCCTGAGGACCAGGGAGCCAGACTGATCCAAGAATGACTGTTCACAGCCTGGAAAAGCAGAGGTTTGTTTCTGGACCTAGAATATTATTTTTGTCCTATATTATTGCTTCATTCCTTGCAATAAAGCATAGGGGACTTTATCAACTGCTGTGCAAGCAAAAGGGAGGGGGGTGTTGCACGTAATCTGAAAGGTAATGCCTTTAGCAGCCCTTGGACTTCCTGCAACTGTGGATGGGCAAGATGGGTCAACAGTATGGGGCTGGGTCCTGCTCCAGCCAGTGGGAGACACCTAGAAACTTGAAGCCCTGCATAAACTGGCTTTTAGATGGTTTGGCAAAGGGGGAAGTACTGTTGGATGGAGTCTTATGGCCCATTACACTAAATAACATCTAGGGTCAAGCATAAATATGTGAGATGTGCACTCCTAGATGGTTGCCTGGCACATACGAGACCTCAGTTTGTCCATGAAGAAGGTCCATATCCTTCCACTGGGAAGCAGCAGGAAGACTGGCACACAAGAGTTTCTAAAGCCCTTCAAGCTCCTGGGATAAAGTTGTTTCGGGACAGTAGTGATGCTGCGTAGAGTTTGAGAAACAGCCAACAGCAAATAGAGCCAAGAGGCAAGCCAACCCCCCTCCCCTTCTTTCCTCCAGAGCAAAAAGAGCTGGCACTATCATCCTCCCCCCACAGCACAACTGCAAGAGGAGACCATTCCCACTGTGGATAATCCCTACCCTTGCCTGGGCATCCCGGTGGGTGTCTGCAGCCTCTGGCAGAGGATGACAGCTTCGCAGCATCCACCTGCATTGCAGTATCCCTCCCACTCTCCTGGGCTGAGGAGCAGCCCTGAAGGCAGGAAGCCAGGCTAGGAAGCAGTGCAGGGAGAAGGAAGGGTGACAGAGGGAGGAGACAGGGAATGGGGGGAATGAGCTGCTTCAAATGGCATAGCTGCATCTGCAGCAACATGCTCCTGTCTGCAAGCAATTCCCATCAAACAGGGAGCTGGATATATTTGAAACAATCAGAACCGTCTGGGTTTACTGATTCAGCTGTGTTTATCTCTCTAACAGGTACAAACGTGGGACCTGGTCTAAACCTCAGTCCAACGCTAGCAACAGCCCTCCAGTCCTGCCCTGCCACCACTCTTAACTATCCTCAGTCTTGAGGTGGGAAAGTCTGAGTTCACCTGATAACTGAATTTATCTAAGAGTCCTTATTCAAGCAGGAATAAACATGCTGATGACAGCTCTCAGCCCCCACTGAGCTGTTACAGCCTCCCCGCATCCATTCTACACAACCACGTACCCACCCAGAGGTCCCCAGCCACAGCCCTAGGCTGTGCTCGGACTCCCCCACCCCATACTCACACCACTAAGAAAGTTTAAACCACTGCCTTCAATTTCTTGAAAAATTGGTCTTCCTCACCCAGATCAGAGGCCATCCTGGCTTGCAACTTCACTTCCTTTTCTCCTCGCTCTCCTCCAGGTGCATCAGCTGAACGGGGCTTCCACAGAGAATAGGAAAAAGGAAGGAGGAAGCGATCACAGACAGTACATACACAACAGCAGCAGAGCTATTTCACCCTTCATGCTATGCATCGCAATATTCATGATTTCAAAGAAAGCCATTTGCAAAGCTAAGAGCTTAATGTAGTAACAAAAATCAATACTGTGCTCAAGAAAATCCTCCACTGATGGAGACTTTAAAGCATCATTCAGGTAGACAGCACTGAGGCATTCCCTCCAGTAACGACGGCCCAGCAGACCATTAGAGAGGGGAGGCTGCTTTAATTCATTCTCTTTGTCATTTTAATATAGATCTTCCCTTTTCAAATGGTGTTCATACCTTTATACTGCAATCTGGGTTCATAAATAGCACAAGTCCTAAAAGCTAGGATCAATACATCCCGCATTGCCTTTCAGATGGGAGGCAGAGAAAGCACAGTAAAAAGGAGAGGGTCAAATACCCTGCTGGCATAAACAGCAAGTTCCTTGACACTGCAGTTTTACCACTTAAAATATGAGCCCAAGTATGGACTCAATGTTAGTTAACTAAATAAGAAAAAAAAAAAAAAAAAGACGACTACTCACCCTTGTATCACCAGCACAGCTCTCTGCAAAAAAAATACAAGCCTTTTCCAAATGCTAATAATTTATCACGTATCATTACTAAACCCACTGGTAAACACAACTGTCCGGATGCAGCAGCTGAGCAGGGAGGCTGAGCTACCCAAGGTGACAAGCCAGAGAGAGGAGCCAGCTCACCTGCCTGCTGCCCACGCTGCCTTTGGCTCAGAGCATCCCACCCCTCCTTGCCTCCCAGTACTCCATACTTTCCAGACACCTGAGAATTGTAAGTGATTTACCTGGAACCACCCACAGGCAAAAAACAGTAACCATAAAGGCTCCTTTTGCCTGCAAAGGAGCCTTTATGTTTTGTACCTGTTTTAAGGTACAAAAGCAGTTCTGTGAATCCATGGAAATGCTGATCCCTGGTTTCAGAAGAAAACTTCTAATGCTGTGAGTCTGGTCTGTCTCTCTTTAAGAAAGGATTATTCCCAAGGTTTGCTTGTTTGTTTCTGTATGCCAGACTTCTGCCCTCTGAGCAGAGGTGGAGCATAGGAAGGCATTTCCCTGCCTTGGCCACAGTGGGCTTGAAAATCTTCCTAAAGGAAGCAAGCTTAATAAACAACAGCAAACAGTCCAACAGGCCTCCTCCTTGGCTCCCAATAGACAAGGAGCAGAAGGAAGTGAATCCAAAAACACACCACCACCCCCACCAAAAAAATATTGGAGAGAAGATTTTGAAAAAGTGACCTGCCAGTGTTTCATTTTACCCATATATATGGCAATGAAATTTGAAAGAATTTGCATCTTGTGGGGAAATTCCAGCACGAAAACTGGTCCATGCATGCCAGTCTCATGCAACTGTAAGAGTCAAAGAAGAACTAGCTACAGACAGTGTATAGACCTTGAAATGATGTTCAGGCATGGAAGATGATCTCCAGAAGTTGTAGGGACAAGTGACAGGTTAGCGCACAGCATTATGAAGTGTATGGGTCACCCCTGGGTGCTCTGAGGTGTCCCTGTACCCCAGGCTCATTCATGCATCCTTAGAGGAGAGTGTGCAGCACGCACAGAAACTTGTCTATGATTTGTTTATTTCTGATGCAATTGACATGGGGTTCTCAATTTGACATTGTCCTAACAGACAGAGATACTCTTTGCTTTCCTTACATACACTTGACAGATCCATGCAGCTCTATTCCACAAGAAAGAAATCCCCAAGGATTCCAATTGTTTTACATAAAAAGCCTAAGCAAATGAAAAACAAACCCTCTCCTGCCACCTACTCAACAAGCACATGCAACCCTAACAAAATACACTCCTGCTAATGCTTTGCAGTAACACTTGCTCAACACCAAACAAAAGCACGTATAAGTCACCGAGTCAGTTGGTAACATCAGATCTAATATGTCAAAATATTTCAGTTTCACCCAAACACTCTTCGTTAGCTAGTGCTAAATATTCGTTCCATCTCTTAATCCTTCTGGTCAGGCAAGCCAGATTTCCTGCTAGAAAACAAAGTTAAGTAACATGTCTAAGACCACAGAAGAATGTTGCCTGAACCAATATAATAACGAACACCTCATCCCTCAGTCTGTCCTCCTACAAAGAACGAGGCTTCACTCCTTCCACTTAAGTACTTTTCACCTTGGCTTTTATCCACTGCTTATTTCTCTTATTTCCTCCCTCCTAGAATCCAAATAAATCTGCATGGTGCTAACTGAGCTCCTACAAAGCAAATGGTGGAAGAAACGCATCTCAGCCCCTTACTTACCAACCAGCTCGGGCAGCCCAGGACACACGTGTCCCCTGGGGCCACACAGGGCTCTCAAAGTGACTTCTTGCAGGGAGAACCCACCTTTTCCCCAGGGAAGCCCCATTCTGCAGCTCAGTTGCTTTCCCTGATACTTCAGAGAGCAGCTGCTTTAGCAATGGGGCTGGAGCATTCAGTGCTGGCTCTGGATCGCTGCACTGTCTCCTGGGTTTGGTCCAGTCCCTCAACCTTTCCACTCATTCTTTGGAGCTGAGATGCACCAAAAAGCATCATGACACGTTTACAAAGCGATGGCTGAGAATTTGCCCAGAAAGCTCTATGAGCACAAGTGCTTTTGTTTTTACAAGAGAAATGTCTACAGTGCTGCATTTAGGAAAAAGGCGAAGAAACATCTGTGTGCACGCAACAGCAGCCCAGGCACAAGCTGCAGCTTCAAAGCCCCTCTAACTCGGCTGATGCTGTCTGCTAACTGCTGGCATAAATACAGTAACAGAGTTGCACATATGGCAGGCTGTTTAATTTTAGAAATCAAAACTATCAAGTGATTAAGTTAGTCATCCTTCCTCAACTTGGGACCAATACAACAGTACCAGAGGCAGTGGTCATAACCACTGCGGTTTGCAAGAGAGAAAGAGAGCGCGTGTTCATGTTCCTGCGGCAGCCGGGAACACCAGAAACCCTGTCCTGCTCTGCCCACCCGTGTTTTTCAAAGCAGGATCGGACAAAACAAAACAAAACAACCACTGAAAACACCTTAAAACAGCCTTCCAATGAAAACCAAGCACCTGCAGATCTGCACGCCTGTACATGCACTCCCTGCAACACGCTCTGGATGCGGTGCAGCAGAACCGCTGCCCTGAACATGCACTTTCCAGAAGTGAGATGAAAAAAATGTTATGCCAATTGGCCTCTGGAAGTGGGATACATTCAAATCACAGTCAAGAATTTGAATTTCCCAAGGGAAGCTGATGAAGGGGGAAGTGGGAGTCCAGTTCAGCCAGCACAGCTGCCATGGTGGAAACGCATCTGGGTCAGGAGTAAGAGCAAACCGTGTCCTCGAGCACTGCACGATCCCCAGAACCAGCTGACCGAGTCCTGCCGTGCTCAGCAGCCCGGCCTGTGCCTACGATCATGCACCCTCCCTGGACAGGAGAAGCCTTGATGTGCCGCAGCAGCTTCCTTCACAGAGCCCCACGGCTTATCCTCCAACGCAGCACCAGTCGCATCGGGAGGATGCAACCCTGCAAAACCCGCCAGTATCTTTCCCTTCCAGTGAAAACCGACAAAGGAAGAAAGCAAACAAGTCATGGAGGGATTTTGTGTTTCTCTAGACAAACACACTAAGAGCAGTTCAGAAGAGGCTAATTAAATTCCAAAATCCCTGTGCAAATACATTAATAATGATTTTGAAATGAGCAGTTAACCAAGGAAGTTTTCAAGGTGGGAAGTGTTTGATACAGAAGAGTGTGTGAGGAAGAGCCGCTCAGCCTACGTTAGAGGCAATCGCTCTGGCAAGCACATATGTTTGGAGCAGTGGGCAAAAGCAAATGCTCCCAGGCTGAGGAACAGCAGTGTCCCCAGGCTGCAGTGCGACAGAGAAGGCAATCCCCTTCCCCATCACTGGGAAGCCGAGCAAACACTAAATGAGACAGCCATGAGCCTCAACAATCACTATGTAGCCCCATTTTAGAGGTCTTCTTACATATTTCCATAATGGAGGAAAAGCAAAAGACATTTCTTCTCTCTTGCTGTTGCTACAGGAAATTTCCAAACACCAGATAAATCTTTTTCCTCTTCCCACACAATATTCGTCAAACACGGGGCAGGAGGGTGCAGAAATCAGTTGCCTGTAGCAGATCTACAGGTTACTTGTGAGGAAGGGGTTTTCCCATAGTCACAAAGACCTTTTGCTTTTTTTTTCTTGTTTCTGCAGCTTGTGTCAATAACTGCGCCAATGGAAAACACGCATGAAATGCTACTATTCTAAAAGGACCCAGAGTCTGCCTCCCTTGTGTATGAAGCATGAAATGATGAGAAATGGATAGTTTCTTATAATTGCTCATAAGGCAGGGTGGAAAATCTAATGTTGTTACCTGGTCTCTGCTCCCTTCGTTTGTGGACCCTCTCATTTTAAAATGCCATCCTCACAAGCAAGAAGGGTAATAGTACTGTTCTTCATTGAATGATGGCAAACCAGAATCCACAGAAAAGAAGTGATGTACCCTTGTGAAGTCTTTGGCAGGGCAAGGAATCAAACCCACTGGCTGAGGCCCTGAAAACCAGGCCACCCCGTCTTAGTCAAATCTCAAACCATGTCACAAGATTCTCTCATTCTTTTCCCGTATTCTCTGCATGTCCTCGCTCAGTCAAATACAATTACATTTTTTCAGGCAAGATCTCATGAGATATTGATTCATAGGCTTGTTAAAATCCAGATCCATTATACCCCTCTTTTTGCTTTCATTCACTAATTTTATTGTCCTATAAAATGAAAGATTTTCTGATGAGATATATTCACCATGCCACCACTACTGCTAAAGGCATACAGGTGCCATCATCTTCCACAAACAAGTTTGTTTAGTTCATAAATCCCCATTTCAATATTTTGCTAGATACAAAAATTACATATACAGGATAATAAATTCCAGGATCATTCTTCCTTTGGGTCTGACAAACCGAACTGCAGCTATTTCTCCAGCCCTGAAGTACTTCTTTTAAAGAGCAGTCAGCAGTCCGATAACTTTAGATAAACCATTTAATTTCCAGAAGGAGCCTTGTCTGTATATACATACAAGTTCTAGTCTGCTGGGTGTTCTGTTCTCTCTGATTGCTCCCTGTTGGGAAGCAGAGGTTTTGCGTGAGTGTGCAACTGGCAATCTCTACTTTCTGCATCACAAATTTGTCTCATTCAAAATTTAAGAATCATTTTCATGAGCCATAAGAAACTGTATTTGCCGCTCACCTCAGCTATTCTGCTATTCTGCAGTTTCAACAACTGGAAGAAGAGGCCCAACCATTAGGAAACCATGATAGAAAGTGGTAAATAAAGATAGAATGAAAATTACCATGAACTGTGAGGGACTGATTTAGGAGGGAAAACAGTGATAGAGGGGAAAAGCTATACAGCTTTGACTCGTGCTTAAATGATCCAAGAAAGGAGAAGAATTACTTAGAGGTAAACCCAACTGGTAGAACCAGAAGAAAAGGAAGTTAACTGCAAAACTCAACCAGACCGCCAGGAAAAGCCTCCAAGCAATGCAATTTGTTATGTCGTGGTGAATCCTGCCTAGGAATGGGATAGAATTCACGTTTAAAAGCAGCTCAGATAAAACAAATCAGAGGTGTGCTTACCACATGTGAGCGCTACCTTTAATCTAGCTAAAACTTGCACGCTGACAGCAGCCAAGACACAGACAGAATATGACAACACAAGCTGCTCATCCACAGCTCCATGACTTCAGACAGAATCAGCCCTTGCTGATACACACGATTGTGAGACCTCCGTGTAACAAAATGCATGAAAGAGTTGAGATGTCCAGACATGGTAGAACTCCTCCAGGACGTGAAAAATTTACGTCCTTGTAAAAATCTCCTTGTAACCACCTAATTCTCTCCCAAGCTTGCCCTAGGGCTGAGGCAGCAGAGCATGTGAGCGGGTGCTCCCCAGGGCACACAGGAGGACAGCCATTCCCACCCAGACCACTCATGTCAGCAGAATTTCTGAGGGCGTGAATCTGTCATAAAGGTAAAGGGCTGTTCTACCCATGCTAATGCTTCCTTTTGTGCACCTAAAGCTCTCTGGAAGCAGTCAATATTAACAAGTGCAGAGTAAAACCCCATAAAACCTCCTGCCTGGAATCTAGGGACTACTCATCAAGAACATAACTGCTCTTGGGCAAAAATGTTGTTAGATTTTTTTGTTTGTACTTTTAAATGCATCCTGGGGTAAGGATGCATAAAAAACTCTTCTCATTGCAACTAATAGTGCTGAGCTCATGAGGAGGAATGCTCACAGACTGGAGATGCCGACTGCAGAGATTTTACAGTCTTTTGCAAATCAATGACTATAGACATGCCAGGCTAATCCCGATTAGTAACAAACACCTTCATCATGATTATATCGATAATGACCACAGAAGGCTTTTTATGTCAGGTGGATCTCATTTCACCTCCACAGCTGTGTGTGATTTTTAACCACTTCTACCCTTTTCTCTCTTGTCCACTCTTCCACATACTGGTACAATTAAGAAAAAAGGAAAAAAAGTAGGAGGTATTACCAGAATAGTAGAATCCAACCACCATTATTTCTCCTGTCAACTGAGGACTGCGTTCCTGCTGTCTCTCTCTTTTCTTAGCTGAGCTTGGAAATGCTAAGACATCTTTAAAATCCTCCCCCTGTTAGCACAGGTCTATCTCACTGTCAGGTATATGACAAGATAAAAAAAATGCCAAGGCTGGGTTGCTTGGAGAAAGGGATTCCGTGAACATTTCAGGTACCTGCACTGCACAGGTATTTGAACATCCTATGGGCTGCTCTTAGAGACAACAAACCCTACTTAAGTGCTACTGTGTGAGTGGTGAGATGACAGCCAGCCAGGATCATCTAGCAGTTCAGCGAGCATGCAAGTATTCAGATAAACACTGGGGGATAGCAATGGAAAGAGCTGGCACAGGCAAAGCATCCGTTATTCAGGAACAGAGACACATCCTTGGCTGTGCTAAAGCATGCCATACCTTAGTAAGCCCATTTCCAAGGTAGTTTTCATCATATGCAACGTCAAATCCCAAGAAACACTTCATTCATCTGCAACATACTGTAATGTGAAAGAACAGAGAGGTTACTTGCACCAGGTATTGAGCATAAACAAGCTTTTGCTTTAACCAGCCGTCCTTTCTGTCAGAAGAGGTGTGACATCAGAGCTCAGATGCTTGCAGGTCAGCCAAATTGGTCACCAGGCCAGAGCAGGGCATCCTGGCTCCTCTTCCTGCCTCCGAGGAGGAGTGTTCTCTGATAGTCAAAAACAGGTGAACAAGGATCACCATTTGGTCCCTCATTCAACATTGACTCACTACATAACCTTGAACAAGATGCTACACCACACCTTCTCTGTGTGTAAATGGGGTCAAATTTACCCTTTTCCCCGTGCTTGTACGTATGGGGCAATTGGTGCCCGTAAGGTACTTTCAGGTCATTAGCTCAAGGGTGCCAGGCAAAAGCAGAGCCTTACTGTTGTAATATGTCCTGCGCTTATTTTGCACAATGTTAAGAGCCTGGGTCAATGTATGTGAATTTTTTCCAGCACTCCACGAGTTCTTCTGCATAGCAAAGTTAAAGCAAGCAAGAGAAAGAGAGACGTTCCCGTTTGATTGGCTGTGACTAGCTGCAATTAAAAACCATAATTTATTACCCTGGATTACGAGTATAATTTCAATGCAGAGAATTAAGGTTTTCTTCTGAGATGGAAATAAAGATTAATTTTTAATTTCCTTTCTCACTGCACATTTAAGAGCAATGGACTCCATAGAAAACTACAGGTCAAAATAGTTTTATGGAGGAATGACAATGTTCCGTTGCCGAATAATTTAATGCTCTTGCTGCCTTTTTAATATTTGACTGCAGCTCCCTCATGCGAAACAACGACAGCAGACACTATACACATTTGCTGCAGCGCTCAGGTCAATGTGACTTTGAAACAACAAAGTTTCACTGCTCAGGGACTCGGGCAGCTCTCGGAGTTCCCTGACGCAGGCAGCTGCCTTCCATGAGAAGGGCACGGGCAGCCTTTCTGTCAGGGCAGGCAGCTCGGCTGGGGATGGGAAGAGCAAGAATGAAATGAAAGCTTGGGTGAAGCAGAGGGCACCAGAATGCATGGGCACCTGGGGGAACAGGTGCACAGTGGTGCATCCTACCTCAGATACGGACAGGTATACTCTCAGGTAAAGCAGGAGAAGCATTTCCATCCAGGAAACGCTGCCACAGGGCAGCGAGACTCAGCGGGTTTGCCCGTAGGCAGAATGTGTTTTTCCAGTTTCCACAGCACATCAGCAGAACACAGGGAATAACTGTGAAGCACGAGGTCATGAATTCACCCAGGTGCTGGCACTGTGACTGGGTCACCACTTGCCAGAGTGCTCCCAGCCCCTGGAGAAAACTGCCTGGGAAAAGCTGGGAAATCCACACCACCACACAGCACTTCTGAGCGACCTGTAAAACAGAATCCATCGCAGCACGAGAAAGGAGATGAGGTCTGTGTGCATCCATTCCTCCCAGAAAGAGCATCTCTCAGGACAGGATTTTCTGTTGCTATTCACAGCAGGAGGACATCATCACCTGGCTTAGGCCCAGTATTTGACCCTGGGCAATGGGCAGTGAACGGAAATGTCACTGAAATTCAGAAATGCTTTAAATCATTGCTCGGGTAGTAGCATTTAACAAAAACAACCCCTGCCTTACTAATGCCTTGGATCACAGTTAATTGAATAACCCTGTGCTGACAGAACTGCATCTAGATGGCCTAATAATAGACATTGTAGGGTTTTTAAAATTTATTGGCATCTTATAACTGGTATCTCAGGTTATAAATGGGATTAGATGCCTAAGTGAGCAGCAACTGATGCTCACATGAGGGTTAAGCTGAGCACCGTGCAGGGTCACAGGGAGGAACATGCCCCAGGGACACAGTGGTGACAGTACTTTTGATGGAGACCAAATCCTTTGAGTGCTGAAGATCCCCAGCTCTCTCAGTGGCTTTTAGTTAAAATCTGTTTGAGGAGCAGAAAGCAGATTTTTCTGTTAAATCCCTTCCCATAAGGATCTTGCTCTCAGGCGAAGACTTCTCAGAGCTCCCAGGTAAAAGCAAGAAGAGTAGTTGTTAAAGAGCCCTCTACAGAAAGCATAGAAGCTGAAAAAAAACAGGACAACTGAATGGGGAGTGGTTCTTCCAGTCAGGACTGGTCCCCAAAGAAAATCTCTTACTTTGAATGAGATTTTAGAAAGAAACTCTCGCCAACCGCAGTTACAAGAGCTGTCCCAGCACTTCTTGCAGCAGGGGTGCTAAGTAACACCCAGACTGACTTCTACCTCGGGCATTTATCATGTCCTAACACCTTCCAAAATTCTCTGCAGATTTCCAGTTGCCTCCGTTGTTTTCCTGCACTGTCTTAAACAATCATGTCCAGACATTGTTTGCTCTAATCAATCACGTTTCTGTTCCCTTGTGGCTGCCTTTCAGCAGTGACTGAAGCACCGGCTAACTACAACAGTCTTTCTCCTGATGGCTGAGGACTCACAAATCCAACAAAGGGGAGACAATCTGGATGCGACTGGACTTCGAGAGGGCCCAGCTTTGTTCAGGCCAAAGCACCCAGAATTTTGGTCAGTTTTTCGGAAGTACTTCCCCCTCCACTGCTGGGATGCTTGTGGCCATCTTTGCCAAATACCCCAGCACTTTGTACCACTTGGAAAGTCTGGACTCCGGTTTTGGAGCTCCAGAGAAGCGAAGGAGACTTGGAACCACCAGCTACTATGGAGCATCCTTCTCACAGGTGTTCAACACCAGTCCTGTTTCTAGTAGGCCACCCCTGGTATAACCATTGCCTGAGTGCAAAGACTTGTATGTGTCTCCGGAAATGGAGTTTAGATGTTTGTCTTATCTGAACAAGTTCAGTGACCGAACACGCTGCACAAAAGAGCGTGAGCAACTCTGACAAAGCAACTGCCGCCTCCTTATCACGGTCTCCAAAAGGGCTGAAAAGAATCAAGTGTCAGAGACTTATCTCTTGAGAGATGTTCAGCACCCATGCCTGGCTTACCGATCAGCTCTCACTCCCTTTTTCACTAGAGTTTTTCTGCCTTGTTTTTGGCCACACGGTACAGCCTTGCCACTTCCTGAGTGTGGAGGAGTTGTGAGGGGAAGGGGGGCGTGGAGGATGGGCCCTCTTTGCCGATGCTATTGTCTTGTATTTCTGGACAATGGGATGTTTTTACCCATGACAATTTTACTGTTGTGATAACCGTAACAAATGGCCATCCTGGTATCACAGGAAGGTTCTGAAGTTTTGGGTGATGACAATGAAATGGAGAGTGCGGACAGGTTCCTTTGAAGCCACATTAACCTGGGATCTCTCTGTACAGCCTTCCCCATGGACTCAAAGCTCAATTTGGGGTCTTGCTGCTAGTGTGCCAGCTGCGTCAGTGAGAAGTGCTCACCCTAAGATGGGAGAGGGCTCTTGGTGGTGGCCTCCTGATGGTTCCAGAAAATACGGGCTTGGCACATGTCCTGTGCACTCCAATGATTGTTTCAGTCCCTGTAAGGCTGGGGCAGCTTTAAGACTTGTGGGAATGAGTTAAGGACAACATATTCAAGAAAAAGAATGTTGCAGTGTTAAGAGAAGAATCGATACAGTCTGAAGGGTTAAAAAAGAAGTCAATCAGAAGAATAAGTAATAATATAGACAGGGCAGGAGGAAACACGTAAGCTCCTTTCAGGAACAAATGCTCCCATATATCCCCACTGGCTCCTCCACTTCTTCCAGTAGCACTGGGCTGTGCGTCCTATGCCTGCCACACCACTCCTAAGCAGAGTAACCTACCACATCACAGAAAATTTGCCTTTTGTGACAGTTTGCTCAATAGCCCTCCAAAATACTGCTTCTGCCATGAAACTTGCCAGATGCTTCAAGCCCCTTTCCCCAGCTGCTCAGTTAGCCAGCATGGGATTTCCAGCTGGCCCCTGCTCTAACAACTCCCAGTGAAGTCGGTGGAAAATCCCCTTTCGCTTTCGGTAAGAGCAGAGTTTGGTCAATCCTGAATGCAACTGGAAATCCTTTGCTAAAGGACAAAAAGAACAAACTCGGAGATACTTGATTCTGGACCATAAGATACCAGGCCAAAGCCACCACTGAGTAGAAAGGACAGCACCAATAGCTTAGACAGGACTAGGCATGCAAAGCAAATCACACTTTACTCCAGGAATAGCCTCTGGAAACTACCATGAGCCTGCCTGGGTTATGGTGTTACTCAGCAAGAACGGAGGCATCACAAGTGTCACTCCATGACAGCGGCACACCCCTGCCAAATGGCATTTCTACATTTTTGAGGTCTGGAAATAATGACTTAGCTCTCTAGGTCTGAACCTGTCTGCAAGAAACAGTTTGGGGTTGGTCCCACACCAGCCCTGTTTGGCATGCAGTTATGAGGAATACAACCTCCAGCTGATCTCCTGAGGTTCCCCACATTCAGAATGCTAGAAATCCAAATGCACAAAACATCAGCTCCAGCGAAGGAGGATTTTGATTCTCACTCACACCTGAATCCTCAACCAAATTATCCTAAAAATGTTAGAACTGCCTGTGTCTCCACTTACAATTGTATTTGATCTCCTTTCATTGCCTCATCCCAAGTTCTCAGATTTAAACAAATATATTGATTTATACAGACGTATAAACTAATATGCATGCTTTTGAGATGAGTCTTTGCATTTTGATATTACTTAAATAACAAGAACTTCTTTCTTATTGTCTCTGGCACTTTGAGTGCAGAAAAAGCATAAAATCAGCATCATGATTTATTCTCAAGAAAACCAATACCTCTCCCCTCAAAAGCTCAGGGTCTAAGGCCAGACATATCATGAGAAGAATGGTAAAAACACTGCAGAGAGCTATAGCAATATCATTGCTTACTTCAATGGCTATTCTTATTTGTCATTTGCCCACATAAGCTTGGGGGCACAGCAGCTTTTAAGGACTGGGCAGAGCCAGAAGACCCACAGCCTGCCCAGCTGTGCTCCTACCTTCCCTCACACAGCCCTGAGCAGGTCACCCTACCCCGTGTGCTTGTTCTCCCCCTGCCTGCCCTGGCTAGGACTGTCTCAGACTATTTGTAGCAAGGTGTATCTCCCCTAGGCATATTCTGTACCTTCTTCAGTGAAGCCCTACTATAATCTAAGGTCTCTAGGCCCTTCTGTAATATGTATATTCAATAATAATATGATGCTAACTGGTTGTGCAAATATCTCCATTCATTTCCATATTTAAAAATCTCTCCTGCAGAAAACACAAAAAATCAACACAAATGTCTCTCTGTAAGGATGCAAGACTGAATTAGCAACAGATCATATTTACGGAGAGATCTCAGCAACAGAGCTTTGCACAGCTAAAGCTCTTTTATCAGACACTGCCCCAGAGAGCCCCCATCTCAGCTTAACAGATACAATGGGGGTTGGAGGGGAGGTTTCAGCTGCCAGATAATAACTAATACTCAAACCCCTTTTTCTGTGCTGCAGAGCCTGGAGGTTTGGCATGCTGGCATCATGAGCTGCACTTCACTCATGGCTCCACCTCAATCTGTGCAGGCCAGACCACACAGGGCAAAGTGGAGCTCCACAACAGCTTCTCAAACCGCTCTGGTAACAGCACCAGAACCTGATCTATAATAAAAGCTTCTCAACTATTTTTCATTAGGCTTTTCCTGCAGGAGGATATGGACAAGGACCCCCTAGGCGAGACAGTGAATCTCTCCATCATTGCCCATTAGGACTGCCAGTTTAAATCACAGTCCACCATTTCTCACGCTTGCCTGAAACAGGGCAACTAAGGAAAGACCCCAGACCCTGCCCCGCAGGACCTATGCCACAATGCACACTTCAGCAAAACATGACTATACAGTAGCCTTTGCTGCGCGGCCCTGCAGTACTCTTTTGAGACTGGGGTAACTGAGAACTATCAAAAAAGGAAGAATTCAGCAGTGGCTGTAGGTAGTCCTGGCTGGCCACTGCCCATGGGGCACCCACGTTCCTTGCCAACCCACGTGAGAAGAAACTTTATCACAGCTCAGTCCTACTCAACAGAGCTCCTAGAAAAGGACATTTTGTTTTTAGACGCTTTCCCTCTTACATGTATTGAATGGAGGAAAAAAAAGCCAACAAAAAAACAAGTTCTGATGAGAAAGATAAATTCTCAAAAACAGTGACAGACGCCCAGAGCAGATACCGGAGGAAAAATGCCACCAAGATCCGATTAGCCCAGTGAATCAGCGCTGCGGACAGTATCTCTAAACCAAACTACTCTTCCCTTTCCCCCTCCCACACTCTTCTTCCCATCATTGCGAAGCCCTCCCAGCCCACAGCTCCTCTGCCCACCGCTCACATACACGAACCCTGACCAGGGGCCTGATGCTGTCAATGTCTGCTCATGCAACACCCTCCTGTGATGCTGATGATGTCAACGCTGGTGTAGGCACTAGGCCCTCAGCTCTGGATAGCTTCCCTTGCCACACGCACAGTTGCTGACGCCTGCTTCCAACATTACTGTTATCCATTCACCACTGTTGCATTTGGGACAAATTCTGGGCTCATGTGATTGGAAGGGACTGGGTTGGCAGGTAGCGAAAAAAATGTTTTTGTGAAAGAGGAGAAATGTCTCCTTTTTACAAAAGCAGGACACACAGTTGTCAGATGGGTGACACTCTCATGAATTCGCAGCCCTAATACACTGTCCATACTAACACAACTGGTTTCTTCCAGGGGCTCTTTAAAATGCCTTAAGAAGGACATAAACCTTCTAGAAGGCTTCTTGGCTTCATAGTCATAGGGTCTGGAGGCTTGAGTGAAGAAGTGGCCTGTTCCTCACTCCACCACAACACATCTCGCCCTGTGCATGGGTCAGTGAGTGCAACTCAAGGCAGCACCAAGGTATCTCTATACCATCCAGTCTGGCACGGGCTGTACACAAACACGTGATTGTTGGTTGGACGAGGAACCTGCAGCGAGCTCCATGCAGCCAGAAGTACACAGGCAGATTAGCTCAAGAAAAATCCTGAGATTCAGCCAGAGTTAGGCAGATGTACCTCAAGTGCCTTCCGTCAGTCAAAGCAAGAGAGAACAGCAGCTCCTGAGCCAAGCAGCATTGGACAGGCTGACTCTGCTCTCAGCCAGTGTTCCCGGGCCCTTTCCCTAGGAAAGGGAAAATCTACAATGGATGTGAAGGGGACCGAGGGGATACTGCTCCTCCACAGCGCTGAGCTGCTCCTTCTCCTATAGGCAACAAATAACAGCCACAGTGAGTGTCACGGTAGCGACTCGAAGAGCAAAGGAAAGGAAAAAAATCATCTCCAAATAACCGACTGCAGTCAAAGAGCGAAAAGGCAGAAAGAGGAGTGGCAGGAGGATCCTGTCCTGAGTTGACAGAGGAATCTAGTCAGGTTTTAGCTATTTACAATCCCCCTGCTAATTAACCAGCAGACTTTTCAGTGACTCTTCCCAGCAGTGAGACTATTCCCATACGACTGACTGTAAGCAGCGTTGTATCACTCCCATGCTGGCCAGATCAAGTCACAGTTTCCTGACCAAATGGGTACCATTTTGGTCTCTCCAAACTCAAGAGGCAAACCCAGGAACAAAGCCTGGAGCAGATGAATACCGCAGCCCTGCCAAACCACTGGCAGCAGCTTTACCATGTAAGCATAAAGCCAGGCTCTATTTGCCAAGCTGCAAGGGGGCTGCGTGAGCCCCCAGCCGCAGAGCGAGCTGAGTGCCACTAAGAACAGCAGCTCTCTCAGGCCCCTTTCTTCTCTGTTCTGGGGCCAGGATCAGCAATATATCTATGGAAATAAGCTCTAATACTTGTTCTGGATCCAGCAGGAGGAGCTGGCTAAACACACATTTTTGTCTTAATGTAGGGCCTAAGTAAACAGTCAAACAAGAACTCAATTTAAAAAATCCTGTAGTTTAAAGGATTCCCTAAATTCTCTGTATTCACTTTTATTCCCATGGCAACTGATACGAGTCTGATCTGCAGTCCAAGTATTTTCTCCCGCCTACTTCTACAGTGTAACTACAAACACAAATGCATAAACATACATACAAATTTGATGTTGGCTTGTAAATTTTTTTTTGCAAATACTGTAACACCTTTAACAAGTAATTGGTGAAAACTTCTTGCATTCTTTAAACACACACATCAACCCCACTGCTACGCAGGCAGAACATCTCCATAGCTGAGGGATCCAGAGCTACCCAGTGCTTGCTACAGGTACAGCCGATCCCTGCAAGGCTGGGGCTCAGTTAACTCCTAGCTTCCAGCCATGGCAGAGCCCATTCATGCAGACATCCCTACAAGCAGACAACGGCACACAGACCAGCCCGTTGGTTGCCCACAGTGATCCAGCATTAGCCCAGATACTTCTACACACTGACTGCAGAGCCAGCAGAGTTCAGCCAAATGGCACTGACACCAGCTTTCCTAACCAGCATTCTCCTTTAAGGCCTTGCTGCTACAGCCATGTCGTGTGGTGGGAATAGCAGCTTCTGTTTATCCACAAATTGTGTTCCGGTCCTGTGGCTAATGAAGGCCGGGTTCACCCACAATTCACTTGCCACTTCATAACTGGAAGCAAATGGGAAGACCCCAACTTTAATTATCTGGTTTAAAAAGAGACGTATAAAACCATCGCCTCAGTCCTTGGGTCTTCACGTATGATCTTGTCATCTGCTGGCAAAACTGCCATGCTGAGCCCTCTCGAATTCCTCCCTCACGGCAGTAAGGAGCTTGCAGGACCAGCTCTATATCTGACACACCTTCTGACTTGTTTAGCAGAGTTTAGATCACTTTTCAAAGGGCCTATGAGACCTGTCACTAAAATATACATTTCCTGAGACTCTTTAAAAACTTTGTAAAATATTTTGCACCTCAGCACCTCCAGCCCTTGTTTGAGTTCCACATCCATTAAATAACCATAAACCAGCTTGCTCTCGAGTTGTGAGCATGCTTGTTCAGAGGCTAGGAGGCAAGCAGTCAGGCCTTTGCAAAATTGTCAGATATATGCACCTGCTTATGAGTGGATATTTTGTCCCATATTTTTGTAGTAGGAAAAGAAACCTGAGGTTTTACCTGACAGCTTCTTACAATCCAGCCAGTGTAAGGTATAATACAGTCTTTTTTTTCTCTTGCTTCTCAGATCTCAGCAGCATGTGCCAAAAGACTGTCAACTTGTTAAAAGTACATTAATGCAAATTCCAGAGCTTTCAGTTATGTTTATGCTAATAGAAAGCCTCCCGCTCTGTGACAGGCCCAAGTGAAGAGTCAGTAACAGGAAAATTAATTCCAGCTGTTGAAATTGATTTAAAACTAGCTTATTCATAACAATAATAATAGTAAAAAAAAAAGAATTCCTGAAATAAAAATAAAAAAGGGAAACATGGAGAGCACAAAATCATGTTTACTGCATGAAAGCAGAAAGGGTTCTCCTGTTGGGAAGAAATCTTCCAAATTTAATCAAGCCTGGTTGGAAGAAAGCTCTAGCTTGTTATCGGGTTGTAAGTGTAGATTAACTTGAAAAGAATTAGCTATGTGCACAGCCTGATTTTGCAAAGGAAACACAAGGATTTTGTGTACGTATTTTGTTTTATATTCCTTATGTCTAACCCACAGGCAAGGAGATCAAATCCAGGCTGCAATGGGACAGACAGTATTTTAGATTATAACGGCTGGGTACTGAGAATACCCGAGCTGCTGGGTGGGAAGATCAGCTACCCATGACCGCTGCATTTGTTCAGTGCCTTTACACGCATTTTTGCTGACTTGAGTTCTGAGTGATTTCCATGTTTAGACAACCCCAGTCTTGGGATCATATACCCCAACTTTGCTAGGGTTTCAGAGTTTAAATCAAGACCTAGTTGTGAAATTGCTGGCTGGCCCGCAGTTTCTAAAATGATCTCAAATGTTTGTATCCTTGATCTAAATATCCAAATTTTTTTTTTTTTTAATTTCCCTACAGTGATCCTCCTAAAGACCTTGATTATCTATATGCATAGCCCTAAAAGCTGAAAGAACATAACACCTTGTAAAATTCATTTTTGAAATGGAAGGGGAGGCAATCTTTAGAATTTGTTCAGAAATAGATTTTCAAGCATTCAAAACCTACTACTGGAACCAGATTTTAAAATAGATAGTGTTCTTATTTAACCAAAGGAGCAGAGTTTCCAAAGCACACAACATCCACTGGCCTTTGTTGTAACACCCTCCCAAGTATGGGATCCATTCCTTTCCTAGCACACACTAGTGAAAAAACTGAGGTCTTATTCAGGGTCCTGCATAGATGCTAAGCCCTATTTTTAGCCCCATAGCATCCAGCTGCCAACAAATGAGTAATTACCACAATTGTATCATCTGATTAGGACCATATTCCCTACTGCTCTTGAAGGCACTGATCCAGAAATCACCAAAATCAATACAACTCTCTCCATTGACATCATCAGACTTCACATCCAGCTTTTAGGGATAGTCTTGCATTTAATTGTTGAAAAGACCCTAGCATCCGTCCACAGACTACGCATTTGCTGTCCTCATCTCTTCATTCCATATCACTAAGGCTCCCCACCTTGTATATATTTGCATTTGCCTCCATTTACAATGCTGAACATTTTTCACAGGGGTGGACGAAGGGGCAAAGACGGAGAGATGCCATGACTTACATGGATGTTAACCAACTTATGACACTGAGGAATTCACGTGTGTGGGTGGACGTGAGGATAAAGTGTTGGACTGTTTTCAGCAAGAACCTTGAGAAAAGGCAAGTCAAGCCCGTGGTTACACAGGAAGCTAATAAAGGCCGCCAGCCCTAACCCTGTAAGCAAAGAAGTCGGCTGGCGAGTTTGCAGGAGGTTGCTTCCTTTCGAGGGGGGAAGGGGGAAGGAAGTTTCTGTAGAAATCCCACTAGAATTTCAGAGATTCGCCCCTTTATTGTCAACAACCCAGAATCAAGATAAACCTTACAGCTTGCCACAGCTCATTCAAACAATGAAACGGGCAGACTAACTGCCGAAATGGAGACGCTGTCGCTTCAGAGACTGACATTACCCCTGACTCATGCCATCAGAGGAAGGAAAGAACAACAATAAAGCATGCAGGGGCTATTTCTCAGACTGCACCCCATGACTTCTGCTAACACACACCAGGAAAGAAGGACACTGCATTTTTAACCGAGGAATGTGCAGCTAGAACCATCATTTGAACTTAAAAGGGCCATTCACAGCTTTATCTACCAACTATAGTCAATTCACGTGGGGAAATGAAGCATTGCAAATTAAATGAAAACCTGATTAGCAGAGGAGGAGGAGGGGATATCACCCTTCGCAGAACTGTTACTTCTCTCCTGAAAAATGAGGTTTTATGGGTGGAAGCAGGAAGGATTTTCTCTGAGGGCTGGTATCCCTCTCTGCGGCACTCACTCCATCCTTGCTCTCCCCCTTTTGCAGGCGCTTGTTCACCAGGCTCAGGCCATTTTCAACCAAACTGCCAAGTTCCTGCTTCTGATCTAAAGTGAGTCAGGCTTCTACCTGCCATCAGTTCTCTTGGCCCAAAATCAGCAATGCAAACTCAGGAATGCAAATACCATCAGTTTGGGGAGGGGGCTGGTGGTGGTTGTTTTTAATAACAATCAGCTTTCGGTTATTTTTCTCCGCCTTCTGTATCCCGAGTCTTTCAGGCATAACCAAGTCACGCTTTCACATTACATGGGATGGCAGAGTTCACACAAATATAAGGACTAGAAACATGCCTTTGAAAGGAAGCTAAAATTCTCAAACAGTTATTTAATTCCCAAAGACTGGGCACTAAACAACCAAAAATATCGCTGTCCTCAGTAGAAAATGCTGGTGCCGCAAATCCCCTCTTCCTGCATATTTCTCATTCACATAAAGGAAGTTTGACTTGAAAGCTGAGTAAAGACAATCAGGATTTAGCCCCATGACTTAAAGAAACTGTTACTATCCAAAATCTATTACTGAGAGAAAAATCATGAGTCTATTTTCCCCAAACAAATGGGGTTTGCTTGAAGCAGGCAGGAATCACACGCTGTAAGAAGTCACGAAAATGTCTGGATCAGAGCCCAGAAGGGACATGCACACAGGCAAGGTTAGAAGGATGACTCCACCTTGCTTTTTCAGGGCTTTTAAGCCCACCACTCCAGTCAGAATGATGGCGAAACACAGGGATTTGAGAACAGGGGAAAAAAGTATCCATCGCCTCGGTAGCTTCCTGGCTGGACTGGTCTGCAGTGCGCCCGCAGGGAAGACCAGAACACGCAGGATTCCACACGCACGGGGTCGAGGTCAAATTCTCTGTGTGCTGCCCTGTTCCACATCCTTCTGCAAAAGCTGGGCCGGCCAGAAAAGCCAGAACATTTCGAACAACCTTAACATTGTCCACAGCTAATCAGATGTTTCCACAAAGGCGGTTTAAGCTGTGCAGCACACACACACCTCCTGCTGGCTCCAGCCTTTATTTCAAAAAGCTGTAGCTATGGAAGAAAGGAGCTGAACTCTTTTACAAGGCATTAAGTTTCATTTGCAATTACTTTGGATTTTATTGCACTACTGAATAGAACAGGTTCATTAACTGGGCCAGCAACATTGTATCCATATGCCTTTTTAATAGAGCTTTTCTGTTATCGTTTCCTTATTGGTCTTTTCCCTTTTGCAACATGCAACTGGATTTTACTGGCATCCAACTTTTTCCAATAGGTCCCAGGTGGCTCCTTCAAGAACCTTATTTGTTAATTTGATGACTGAACTGGTGTACAAGGAATGAAAAATACTTTATGAAATGCCCAAGACGCCACTTCACAGCAGTGGCAACACGCTAGCAAGTGTTCCCCAGAGTAAGCCTGCTGGGAGAAGCAGTACCTCATCCACTGCATCCCTGGAAGCAAGATGCTCTCTGCTAACGCACCTACTTTTCTCTGCAACCCATCATGACTCCAGTAAGGCAAATGGAGGAGAGCCATCACAAATCACTCCACAAGAGTCACAGTGGACTGAACAACCCTGCGCTGCGCAGGGATGGACCCGCAGCAGACAGCACCACAGGGACAGAAGACGGGGCTCCTGCAAATATAATCTTCAGAGCACCTGCAAGACTGAAGTGTGCCTGGAAGATAGTCAATAAGGGAAAGAATTCGGCCCTAAATTGACAAGCTATAGAGTTTCCACAGAAAATAGCATTTTTCTCAGGGCAAAGCCTCAAAAAAAATCTGGTCCAGTCCAACACTTTCCACTAGGAATGTGATGACCAGGTTTTCAATAGAACTGAGCACCCACCAGCATCCACTAAGCGTATTCAAGAGCTTGAGCTCCTTTGAAAACCTGGTTCCCCGAGCAAGATACCAGCAGCTGATGGTTAAACATGATGGGCATACACTGTTCTTTTGCTCTTGCCTTGTTAAGTAATGCATTTCTTTCTACAGTGGATAAGCACTGAAAAGCCTCATGGAAGAAATACATCTAAAGGAGGCATTGGAATAGAGAGATAAGTCGATGGTGAAGGGAGTTCCACTTGCAGAATTCCACGTCAAGAATTTTTTTAATGAAAAATACCCCCCAACCAAAATACCAGATTATCACAAGCAAACCACTGTGTGTAAGAAATGGCGGATTCTGATGGATATTTCTGACTTGGTGGAAAATGGGGAAAGGATTTAAGGTTTTTGTTTGCCATGACTCTTGATTTCAATGTTCTGTTTCATTTACACTTGGACACGACTTGAAAATAAAAATAGTAAAAATTGAAATGAGCCATTACAACTGTTTGGATCACGTGTCACCTGTGGCTTTGAGTTTTAGAGTGGGGAGGGCTATTTGGTTTTAACATTTTTTGAGAAAAGACATTTCTATCCTGATTTAGAAGATTACTTGATTTTGGCTATTTTTCTTGTCCTAAGAAATTCTCCTGAGATGGGAAATCATGTTGAGCTCTGTTCTAGACCCAGGTACAAGGAACACAATATCAAAAGGCATCACCACCCGAGAGTACTTCCTTCTGCTGAAATAGAATCCCAAAACATTTGCTTTGCCAAGAATAAGAGAAAGAATAGCAAACAGGATGCCCTTGCTGGGGTTACAAGGCACCATTAACAAATGCAACCTGCTCGTCTCCCAAAAGAGAGCATCTCACGCAAGCGTATTGCCTCGGGACTGCTCGAGTTGAGCAGAACTTGCAATACTGATAAACCACAGCACAGATGAGAATCCTTTACTTCTCCTCAGCACTTTCCCCCTTCCTATCTCCTGAATTTTCCTGTACATTATGTCACCGATAACAGTGAAAAACAGAGAAGGTTTGATCTAAGGAAACCCTCCTCTGATATATCCATTCAGCCCTCCCCACAAAACCCCTTCATATAACTTCTCACCTCTCCCCCTTCTCAAAGCCCAGAGGAGCCCTGTCAGCATCTTCTCCACTGGTGCTTTACTGGTACCCTGGACACTGGAAGAGGTGCAGGTATCTCCACACGCAATCCTGCACCAAATCTGAACCCTTCAGTGCTTTCTGGAACACCCAGAGCTATCTTCAGAATCCCAAACAAATACATTAATTGCTTTCAATTTATCAGCCTCAAATCATTCTGTCTAATTACCATTCATCTAGAGTTTGTGTTTTTAATGGTTTATGGGTATTGTTGGTAATCTTCTAATTTCTCATTAAAAACAATATCTTGTACGCACTATGTGTGAAAAGCCCTAATCCGATAAATCAAGCAAGAGTAACACAGTTAAAAGGAAATCAGTGGAACAATATTTGGGTTTATATATTTCTGCCAGTCAATTTGTAATTAAAAGTTGCTACTTTAAAAAACACAGTTGTTGCTGTGAAAGCCATTATCAGTTGGCATTTTCATATGAATACTGCTTTAATTAATTAGCAAAAGTAAATACATTATATATCAAAAACCGCTTTCCCACTGAACCCATGCGTTCCAGAACAAAAGGCTTAATAAACCACACAAAAGAGGGACAAATTAGCTGATCCCACCCTCCCTTTTCAGGTTTAGCGTCTTTTAAAGTTCTCCAAGGTTTCCCCCCCCCACTTGCCTTTTTTTTTTATTTTTAATACATTGTTTGTTTTTCTTTAGAAGTGCTTATGGGGGAGAAGATGCTACACAAACACAAAACACGCCATTCAAATTAAATGATTTGAAAATCAGTTTTGCTGGTTCTTAGAAAACAAGAGTGTTTATGATTATTAAAAAACAAATGTAATTACGATCACATACAACACAGTCCCTTTGGAACAAATTATTTGCTGAACATTAAGGGGTTAGAGTTTGATTCACAAAAGGAAATGATGTGTCTGAAAAATTCTTTTGTCTAGGGGCTTTCCAGAGACTGGTGACAGCAGGAGAAAATTCTCCATTTTCATCAGTAAGCTGGAGAGAAAGTGTGGATGAACAATGTCACTTCAGACTAAGGCCTATGATAAGAACACCTTAAAACATCAATAGCATCTCTTATCTCACGTGCCTTCAACAAGCAACAAGAGGCCCGCCATCTCACTAGCAAACAAATCGCTCACCTCATCCTGGCCTTCTCTAGCTGAATTGCTGAAGTGCTGTAAAGCAGGGTCCGTCCGTGGGTGAGGAGCAGAGAGGAGCAAGCACCTTGGCTGACTGCTGACTGCGGCCGGGCTGGGCTCCCACGAGGCAGCAGGATGCTGAAAGACAACCTGATGGTGGGACCACAAGCACAGATGTAGAACCTGACCTAAACAAAAAAAACAACTGAAGTAGGCTCTGTCTGTTGGGTGAAGCAGAGTAATTCCCCAGATTTCACTAGACTTACCTAAAGAGCTGGGCTTCACTCCAGTGATGAAAAGCAACCTCAGTAGGCTGAGCCTCACCACCTTCTCAACAGCGTAAACGCATATTGGTCAACAGGTGAGGCCAAGGAATGTGAATATCAGACTGAAAGAAGTACAGGGGGACTCAGAGCAAAAAAGCAATTGCGCAAGGGACAATTTTTCACTTATCCTTTGCGTATCCTTTCCATGACAGTACTGGAGATTTTCCGCTAAAGGATACCTCCAAAAAAAAAAGATCAACACTAGGAAGATGATGATATTGGACTAGCTAATTGTAGAGCCATTAGCAACCCATGTAGGCATTCAAAACTTCACTAGCACAGGAAACCCAAGGGTGTGCTCAGCTAAAGGCAGTTTACAGTCACCAGCTCCAACCCCTTCCAGATATTTAATCTCTCCCACTCAGTCCTAACTCCTAGCTATCTTCCCACTTGCACCAGATATTCGGCATGCTTCTGTGTGAAGCAGATGGCAAGGAAGCTTCCTTCTTGAAGGAATTACTGAATCCTCTTCCTCTATTCTTCGATGCACACAAAGATCTAATGATAAGTCCCAATTCCATATATTCTGCCTTTCTTATTCTTTCTCTTCCCTTCTACACCTAGACTGCAATGCCTTTGGAGAAGGGACAGAGTTTTTTGCTCTGACTCATAACTGTGCAGTGCCACACACACCAACAGGGCTCTAAGTGATCACAATTGATACTTCAAGATGACTTAAGAACCCAGATGATGTTGAAGGTTGCTCCCCTGTTCACTCAGTTCCTTTACATCACCACATTGCAACAGCAAATTTCTTCAGACTTTTCAGACAGGAAATATTCATCTTTTACCTTGCTTTTCATCCAAGGGCTTCCATGCAACCCGTTTGATACCCTGTGCCCCAACCTTGATCTATCACACACCAATTCTGACTGAGAATTAATTTGACAAGAGACACACGTGCTTCGTTTGAGCCCCAGCATGACCTGGACACCAGAACACTGTTGCCTTTCTGGGGAGACAAAAGTCATGCTGCTAGGCAGTTGTTGGCTTCTTGCATGGGCTGAGAGACCAACCCCATTACAATCTCACTGGGGTGGGATGACATCTCACTGCATTCAGGTGATTACTCTCCTGGTCATGTTTTTAGAAGGACAAGGTATTTACTCCTCACACCTCAATCAGTGCATAGTCTTGTTAGGTAGGTACCATTAAATCCAGCCAGGATCCCTCCAGCAAAGGCCACATTTCAGCAGACACAGAGGAGGTGCCTGTGCAATGCACGGGGAGGAGACAGCACAGGGTGGGATGCCACGAGCAGCACCGTGCTGAGGGGTGTTTCAGCAGAGAAGCGTGTGCCTCATGCAGCCCTTCAGCACAGGCATTCTTTTCCCTTCACTTAACTGCCTTGATTTTTATCATTGTTATATTTGGTTCAGCCGCCCATCTGGAAAGTTCTTGCCTCCCCCGGCCCCCATAAATAACCAAACCCAGCTCTAACCAAAGGCAGTTGACAGAATCAGCCCCACTGCCCTTTGGCAGTTCTTCCAGGAATTTTTAGGGGTTTTACCAGTCAGAAAAAGGCTTTGATGCTTTGGAATCAGGATTTTATGAAGATCATTTTGTAGGGTTCAGCCAACTCATGAAGTGTCAAATGGGGGGCACTCTTTCATCTCATCGCTGAATGGGGAAAAGATCCTCCCTCTTACCAGAATGAGGACTGGAGAGGGGGGAAATGGAGAGATGAAGGTTCATCCATAGAGGGGAGGGTTTCTTTTCTTTTGGTAGAGTCCACCCACAACATTCCCATCATACTGATTGCTACAGTCCTATCTGTCTGCTCTTCGGGCTACATCAGATAAGAGGAGAACTGCCTGTTTGCTCCAGTTCTGATCCTGTGCTGCAGGGGCCTCCCTGCCGCAGAGCCGGGCGCTTCTTCACCCTCCTTTTCCAGCTGCCTTTTTCAAGGACTGCTGCGTTGGTAGAGATGCTGTCACGAAACCTGCCACTTGCCAAGAATGAGACAGTAATCAAGACCAGCCTAAGGAAATTTCATCTTCCACTTTGCACTTCTAAACACCTGCTACAAAAGAGAGCAAGGAAATCTCTGTGCTTTCTCAAAATTTATGTGCAAATTCCTAACCAACCATGCCAGGGCTGTTGAGGGTTTGGCTGTTATTTCCCTGAACTGGTCATGTTGTGAACGGCATTCACTCACACTGATGGACTGTCTGTGAAATTTGCACCTCTGTTGCCTCAATAGTTGCAGATATCACTTGTTCAGAAGCTGCAGGCACCAACTAACGGCTATTTGGCAGAACTTATAAGAGCTGTGGGCTACACAGCCCATTTTCATCTACTGGCTGCTATTATTCCACCTAGTTCAGAGCAGCTGAGTTGCACAACAACTGCTTTTGTGTCCTCTCTCATGGGTGGGCATGGCTGCATTGTCCCAGTTCACCTCTGTGCAAATACCAACTTCTTTGGGTAGTTTGACCAGGTTAGGACACTCACAAACAATTTCTTTGCTGACTGTCCTCTTTGCTATGACCTGCCACTCATGGTGCTGGTGCAGATCAGGCCCAGTCATGCATGTGATATTTGAAAATGCCAATTTTTCTACCACCAAGCCCAGTGAAGACCATTCAAGATTAGTGGAAACACTGATACGCTCCATCATCACATTCAGACTCAGTTTACAAGATTGTTGCTCCAACTTAGAGGCCCCGGGGGTATCTCAATCTCAGAAGCCAAGAAAGGTGTTTGTGGGAGAAATTCTGTGCAGCAGAAAAATCCCAGCTATTTTTCTGGCATACCCACTGGTATAGGCTACCCCCCTAATTTAGCATATTAGCATGCACAGACATCCCTTCCTACACCCATGGAGACCATGATGATCTATTAGACGGAAAGGTCACTCTTGACTTCTTGTAGGAGAAGAGTAAGCAGTAATGTCACAGCGCTTTGGCAGAAGTGCAGACACCGGACACGCATCCTACAAGAGCAGTGGAAATCACAGGCAGGACACATCCAGAGCTTCCACGCCTCCTCTTCTGCAAAGCAGAAGTCAAAGGCGATGTCAGCAGCAGTCCCAAGGGAGATGACAGCAAAAAGGCTGACCTCGATGATATCCTCCAACCTGCCTCATTCATTTTCTTGCCACAACAAAACACAAACAGAGGCCAGCGTCCCGGCTTCCTCAAAATCATGGTCCAACACGAGGCGTGCAGACAGCATGAACACACATACGCGCTGCTGGGATGGGAGGCTTCTGCTGCATCTGCATGGTGCTGCTGAGGCTTAAGTGGGGAGATATGGCAGAGGACATTTTCAGATAGTCATGTGCCTGTAACACACTGCCTTCCAGTGGGACAGCCTCCACCACACCTGAGAACATGAAACACCTACTGAAAGAAACCAAGCAGTTTCACAGCCATTTCCTGGCTAACCAAGTACCAGTGAGTTTCACTGGGAAATTGCCCTTTGGTACTGTTGCATCAGATAGGATCCCACATATTACATCTTTTGGGTCTACTGCTAGAGGTGGAAGACTCAGATACTTGCAGCACTGGAGCAGGTCTGCCTCCAGTTTCCAGCTCTGTATGTATGACCTTGAAAACGTCATTCAACTCTTCAATGGCTGAGCTGTTTAACTGCAAACAAGGTTTTTTCAGCTTTTGGCTGTCTTCTCTGTTTAGACTGTAAGCTCTTCAGGGCAGGGACTGCCTCCTATTAAATGATCATAACTCCCACTCAATTGGGGTCTTCTGCACATCCAGGGCCCTCACAAAAATGTCATAAAACAAAGGCTTTCCAACAAATTCTGGGAAATTCCAGATTCTGATCCAAAACTGCTCAGCGGTTTTCCCTGCTGAATATGGAGCCGAATCCCTTGTTAGAATGTGTGTGTGAGGGGGGAGGAGGGAGACTCCTTATAATTTAAAGAGATTGCACAAAAGACAGTTTAAGTCCTTGTGGCTGTATATTTCTTTTAATTAGTTTATGCACAGTGCATTTGCATGGGAAGATGCACAGCATGTGGACGGACTTAATTAGGAGAACAATACATTCCCTCTTAAGATAATGACTCGAGGATTATGAAAATTATTATTCCAGATCCATCCATGGGTCATTCGAGGTTCAGTATCCAGCGAACTTTTCAAATGCATTAAGGTCAGCAGTTTGGATACTGTCAGTAAAGTCACTTGATTTTACTGTTGCTTAAATGATTAATTATGAACAGCGGCTGCAGGCATCTCCTGAGTTACACAATAGCCCGAGGACTTGCTGTGTTTCACATATGCCATCAGCTGCTTTGGAGAAACTGATGTGCTGAATAGGGCTGTAAGATTCACCATAGTCATCTGCCAGCAAAGTCTCCTTTCGAGCTCTCCCCCCTCCCTTTCATGAGACCTTCGCCTTTTTCTTCCTGGCTGTAGAGACCAGACAGAGAAGTTTCTGTCGTTGTTAATGAATCTTTGTAGCTGGAGAACCAAGACAATTAGGTGAGTGTCTTAGGACACAGCTCAGTAGTCCAAGTGAAATGCGACACAACATGTGCCATTTTAGAGCAAAGTACCTAGCTGGAGACATTACCCAAGTGTACCTCAGCTTTGGCTCGTAGTTTGGTGGGTCTCAAAAAATGCATCTTTTCTTCCTCTCTCTGAATCACGTCTACTCCTAGGAAAGTGTGATCATTTAAAAAGTGCTCCTGCATCTTGTCATGACAGATGGGAAAACAGTCGTCTTTGAAAGAGTTTCCGCAGGGACTGCATTTCCCAGCCAGCTCAGTTTAAATAATTGGAGCTCTCATCCTGCTCCCCCTCTTCAAATAATGGTTGCTGTTAGGGTGAACAGGCTCCTCACTGCAACAGGGCATCCTGGAGCGGGGCAGCCCTCTATCCCAAAGCTGTACAGCTCCAACTGCCCAGACTACGGAAGCTACTATCCTCAAATCTGAACCACCAGGTGCAGAACAGACAGAAGCCTCGTCTTTCCCCTTAAAAAGTAGACACACATACACAGATTAAGAGGACACAGACAACTCTTTCAACATCAAAACCCATGACCCATTTAGGAATCACAGCAATCACACCTTGAGTAGCCTTTCCTTCTACTTGCCCTACAACGATAAGGCAAGTTTTCCCACTCAAATGCAATGAGTATGAATTCAACCAAGTTTTTTCAGTAGCAGTGACAACAAACACTTGGTGAAACCATTATACATCGTATTGGATGTTGTTTTTAGAGCTGAGGAAACAGCAGTTCTGGAGGGATGCAGAATGGACAGCTTCAGCTGTGCCTCCCATCGAAAACCCTTGATTTAGGGCAGGCAATTAATAAGCAAAAAAACACCCTAAACACATTTTGCACACATGGGGGCAGAAGGAAAAACAAGAGAGACCGTGAAGGAAAGGAAACTTTAAGGGATCATTTTGTGGGCTTAGCACAACTCAGCTCAGTGACTAAACCCCCCAGGCTTTGCACTCCTGCTCCAAAACTTCAAACCAAGAGAAAGAAAAGTCTGTCAAGCCCAGATGAGGGGTACCTCTGTGCTCACATCAGCAAAGGGAAAAATCTGTGTCTGGTCCCAGCAGCTCCCTGCGTCAGTCCCACTGCAGGACTCTCCCTGGGGTTCTTGTCAGGGCCTGGTTTCCAGAAGGGAAGATGGACATCTCCATCCTAAACTGTTCAAGTTTTTGCCAAGCAAAGTCACAGGTCCCTTTTAAGGACTCAAGCTTTGTTGCAAAGAGCAACAAAAGGACTCTTGGGGGCTTATGAGAATTTTTCTTCTTTATAAGAATGCACCTAGAACAAGAGATGCTCAGGTCCCTTTCTGCAACAAGGTTTGTTTAACGCAAGCCAGAAGCAGCAGCATCCTGGGAACTGAGCTCTTGGCGAAGCAGCCTGGGAGCAACTGAAAGGCTGGGCCAACGGTCTGCTGGCCTCCTCAAAGATGCAAACATATCCCACGCTTTTCCTGGCTATCTTTGCCATTTTAAGGCTTCCCAAGGCCATGGAGGGTGCTCAAGGTCAACCACGGACAGCTGAGTGCCACAGATCAGCCACAGCAGCTGACGTTGCCTGTGCAGCAGGACACACGAGGCCATGCAGACCTGAGGGACCAGCCTGGCTGGCTGTCCATAACGCAGAACTCCGGGCAATGGCTAGGCACCCGGTCCATCCCCCCACACCTACGATCCAAATATCCAGTGAAGTCCAGCTACTACGCAGATGAGGAGCAGGGGAAAGAAGTCCAACTACGGTATTAATTATAGAATGAGGAGCGAACAGCCCCTCAACTCTCAGGGTCAATCGATACACTTTGTGAGCATCGCTCATTACTCAGCCTCTGTTGTTGATAACATGGCACCCAAAGAATGCTAGACACTGTACAGGGCAAACAAAGATGTCCCTGCCCCAAAGAGATTACAATCTAATTCTGATTTTACAGTCATATTTCAAAAGCACAGTGAGATCAAAGCCCTACTCTCCTCCCCCAGGCACTCATTCTCTCTTGTAGAATATATTTCAATTCATAAATCAGAGAAGCAGCGTGTCTCAGTGAATACTGTCATTCAGGACACAAAAGAGAATACAGAGGTGCCAAAGGTAGTCCTAACATCATGTTAGTACTCAGTAGAGTAACTCTGGGAGGCAGAAGAAGGGGACTCATACAGTAATTATTATTTTTCCATTACCAAAGCAGAGATTTGTCTGGCTGCAGTACAGCCAGCAGCAACAGCATGCGACAATAATCCACGACACTCTAGAACGGAAAATTTTAAAAAAGAGCTAATTCTAGAAATTAAATGAAACTTCAGGCGACATCAGGTGAGATTATATGAAAATACCTTAAAAACTGGGACAATTGTCAGAATAGAGTAACATCCAATTAGGAAAGAACATCCTGAATTAAAGAACAAATCCCAAAGGCAAATCCCAATGTTTGCTCTTTCCTGGTTCATTCACAGACAGCACTGGCAGCATCACGATACACTTAAGCACACAGGGGTAAAGAGAGCTGTCTCCCAAACACTGTCCTCACTGCCACATCTAAGGGTTTCACCCCCAGAAAAATCTGCAATTCAAACACTAAACTTGCCCCTGAACTGCTTAATCTGCAAGCTCCAGCGATCTCCCTGCAACGGGATGCGCAGGCAACAGATGTTCAGAAACCAAGCTGGCAGTTTGTACCACCTGAGCGTGCGACTGGGAGCGAGACCGAAGGGATGCACATCGCCTGGGAACATCTGATAATGCCGTGCCCTTCAGAGTCTGCACGTCAGTGAAGGGGCAGGAGCGAGGCTTAGAAATAACCAGAAGCTTTCTTCTTCTTCCATGAATCACTCCTGCTTCAAGGAGCTGCAGCTTTGATTATTAACTGGGCTAGTCAGCTAGATATTTAAATGATTCCCAAAAGTCATTAAGAGCCCAATCAGATATGCAGTGCTTGACTCTAGCACAGGAATGCAGAGAGGGAATTATTTGCATAAACTATGCTTTAGAGAAAACCTCCATGTATTTTGTATTTCAGGGTATGGGGGAATCTGATTTAAATGAGTTAAAGAGAAGAAAAAGAAGCTTAAGCAACTTAAGGGACCACATTAAACGTGGAAGAGAGTAAAAAATAAAATAAAAACATCAGCTACCACAGAGATTAGGAATAACAAAATATAGTGCCAAAGCACTCTTCGTTTCTATTCCCTAAGCAACAGGCAGCTCCTTTAGATTTCTCTTGACTTTTCAGAGAGAAAATTCAACCTCAAAGTCAAAGCACTCCCAGAAGATGTATGTCTGATCAGAAGATCTCATAACCCTTCTGACCTGTGTCCCAGCTTGAGATCACAGAGCTGAGCTAATGCAAGAAGTGAAGGGGTGGATTTCACCTGCCATCAACTCCAGAGCCATGACACTGTCTCCCCCCATCAAAAACTCAAAGCAGACCTTACGTGGAATCGTTTTTATGGGAAATATGGGATGGCAACCCCTACAGGGTTTGGTATGTCTGAAGGCAATACCAGAACAGAAAGTAATACCAGAATCGGGGCCACCTTCAGAGATAGACAGAGGGTTACCTGTCTTGGCTGTAGCTTTTCTGATGGTTTGTAACCCACCTCGCACCTGTGTTATGCCCACCCTAGCAGGTAGCTCCTGCCCTGTCCTGCGCAGCCTGAGCTGGAATCCAGCCCTTAGGGGTTAGCTCTTGGGATGGGAGAGCAGGGCAGGACGCTGCACAGGGACTTGTTCAGAGGGATCACACCCAGTACACTGTGTCCTTCCTCCTCTAGGATAAAATTGGACAAACAGCAGGCAAATCTCTCCTGTATCTGCAAAACCCACCCAGACTCTGAGTGACTGGAAAGCTGGATTAAGCCTGGAATTTGTAACAAAACAAGAAGGGAGGTGAAAGTGGCTCTTATGAGGCTCTGTGGGGGACTATCTCTTAGGAAGCAAAGAGCAATCAGCTACTCACACTAACTTCCTAGCCCCATGTTTCAGGCAGAAAAGTGTTCTCATAAGAAGTCAGCAACCAGGGTACCCCAGGGCTGGTCACTGAAAATCTTTAGCCATCATTCTCTCCATCCATACAATGAGGGTTAAAGTATTTTACCTCCTTCCTTCCATCAAGGGGTGGGAGCTGATAGATTAAATGCACTTGTGTCTACAAAGCCTTCCTCAGAAAGAAACTGCCATAAGGAGGGCAAACCCGTTCTGTGATGGGAAACCAAAGTCCTCCTGTGCAGTTATTTAATTAAACTATAAATACAAATGGATAAGTGTCTAATGAGCCAGCTCTACGCAGTATATTTATATTCTTCTGAAAAAGAACAATGCTTAAACTAGTTGCAAATAATAGCTCCTCTCTCCCAGCCTGGTTTTCTCTGCAATCAGGAATCAGGCCGCACAGTAGTTTGCTGACAAATTGGTTCATGTTATGAAGATAATGAAGGCATCAAATTACTCCGCACTCCTTCTCCCTGGAAGCAGTGAGGCTCTTGCAGAAAGAGATTGCCAGGGTTTTATTTGTGCATGCATGTGTGTGTCATTTGTGAGAAGACGAGCCCCAGAGGCCCGTCAGCCAAGGCAGGATGGCTCGAACCGCTGCTTCCTGGCAAACCCATGCTGCTGCACTGACCTTCTGGCTGCACACTTGTTGGTGTTGTGAGGGAGGCGAACACAGCAAAGATCCACAGCCCCTGGAATGTATTTCCTCCTCCAGTACCCACGGAGATGCTCCAGGTTGTTCAAAGAGAGCTTGCTCGGGTACCAGAAACCATTTAGTCATGTTAGGGCTGCTTTTCTCTAGGTCTAATACATTCTGCTTTCCAGGAAAAAAGCCTAAAACAGCAGATCCAGCAAAGCATTTAACCAAGGAGTCGAGTAAGGTCATCTTCAGCAGAACTTAAGCCCTTGGCTACATCACTGCCTTTCTGGATGGTGGCTCTGGAAGTTTTTTTGCCTCTTTTTCCCTTTCTGCCTGGTAAAAGCAGTTTAACTCCTTCCTTGGAGGTTGTTCCTGAAACTCAGAGGTAGAACGATAGCAAAGAGAAAAACATTCCCACCTTGAGCTGTTATTAATAAATAATGTATTCTGAACAGGTAAGATTTCAGTAAACGGGACCCAAACAGCTTTCTAAAGCCCCTCCAGCCACTATGAGCATCAACAGCAAAGCTCTTAGTGATCATAACAAATGTGTCAGGCTTTACCCTGTCATTGATTCGCTTTTGGGAACATAAGTTAAGCTTTAAATCTATATTTCATATATAATCAAGCAGCCAAATCAGCCTTTTGATACAGAACCCAGACCAGCTGCTGTTCCTTTATCTCAGCAAGCAGGAGGGCCAACAAAGCTACAGCCAGGGAAGTGACAGTTCTTCTTTATTATCCTCCCTGGCCGTGCCCATCTTCTCATCTCCCCTATCAAATTTCTGGGCCTTTTTGATAAAAAATAATTTAAGAGCGCGCTCCGCAGGAAGCGCACGAAGGTTACAGATTGAGCAACGCCTGGGAACTCCTCTTTGAAAGGTGCAGCCACAAAAAGGGCCTGCGCCCGGGAGCAGCATAAGAGTCCTGCACGCAGCCCCTTCCAGCGGCACGGGAGAGGGTGCTGGGGTCAGACACTACGGGAAAGCTCTCCTCCCTCTGTGGTCACTACCACCTCCTTCTGCTGTCACAACCCCGATGAGGGAGGATTTTTAAAGCTCACTGACTGTGCACTTGTTGGTGTTGCGTGTTTTCTTTCCTCTCTCCCTTCTGCACTGCAAGCTTCCCAGAACAGCCCTTCTCTTCACTGTGGGGTCAGGCAGAAGAACACTGCTCCCGAGCTGTTTCTTCTGACAAAAGACTTACTTTGGGGTTTTTCAGGGTTTGTTTGCTTTTTAAAGCACTCTCTTCATCAAAGCAGCTTTCCCTGTTGGGTTTCTTTTCCCGCTTTTTCTCCTTAAACTGTTCACACACTTGTTCTTTCCTTTGCTGAGGTTACTGTTTCACATTAGGAAGCTGGCAGCAACACCAGCTTCAGGGATTCCCTTCTGCCTGCCTCTGCCCGACCGTGTGCGATCCCCTCTGGGTGCTGCTGCCACGGTGCGTGACATCAGCCTGACAGGGGAACCAACCCACTCTAACAAGAAACACACGGGACACTGCAGCAGGACTTTTTTTTTTTTCTTCTTCTTCTGCAGCCGGATCAGTGCCCCGGCACATCTCGCTGCACAAAAACCGGCACAGTCAGCATCTCGGGGGTGGCTGCTGCAGGGTGGGAATGCCTCCAGACCGTGATGCCAACGAGCAGTTTTGCGGGAGAACCTACGGCTTGCCTCGGCTGGCTCATGCCTCACTTTGTTCTTCTGCAAGTGAATTGGAGCGTAGGGTCTTTGGGTCAGCAATTATGTCCAATTATAAAGAGCTTATAAAACACAGCCATTTTGATGAACCTAGGTTTTCACTTTAGCCCCTTGTGGGACGTCTCAGATTTAAGCTTCCCACAAGGATCAAGGAAATTTGAGGATTTGGTTCAAGTGCATTTCACAGTCAGCTACAGAAGTGACTGAAAGGATTCCACCCATCTCTGAAAGGCAAAATGGATTTATGTACAAATTCACCATTTAGCCCCCTGGATGCTCCACAGATCGGTGTGTTTTTCACTTGCATGAATATCCCACAAATCAACAAGCAACAGGAAACTTAAAGTTGGGCCTGGCACCGCCATCCATAATTCTTGCTGTCAAGTGGGAAGAATAGGAGGAAAAGACTTAAAGGGCATATTTTGTATATCTGGAAAAAACTGGACAGATGGTTCTGCCAGTCATCCACAACCTTATCCCACACGGACCGTGTCTCTGTTACAGACCAACATTCTACAGCACTCACGTTCAATGGGCTGCATTCACAAATGCCAGCCCCTGAAACCCAGATCAGCAGAAAGACAAGGATTTCTGAGCTTATCTACCACTCCTCATGCCAATTTCCCACCACTGTAATTTGATTTTGTTACATTACAAACTATTTATGTTAGAATACCCACAGAGCCCTGGAGTCGACGCCTTGCCTTGAGACACCAAGCCGCAACACTCTAATGCCCTTCCCCTGTGTTGCATTGTCCCGCAACAAGATGTAAGAAAAAAAGTAATTTTTCCTCTCTGAGAAAAAAGGATTTAATTCCAGAGGAGTATGTTGCAAAGGAACTACCTGACAAGCTCCAGCTTTGCCAAGTTCAGCTTGGATTCTTTAGTTACATTATTTCACAAGATGTGACAATTTCAGCACTTCCTACGCCCTGAGCAAGACTGCCTAACCCGATACGCACAAGAGAGTGGAGTTTGCTTGGTTGTTGGAGGTTCTGGTAGCGTTTTGGTTTGGGGTTATTTTGTTTGATTTTTTTTGCTTGTTTGTACTGTTTTTTAAAGCATATTTTAAAGATCTGTCTGGAAGCACCTTGGAAATGGGTAATCTGGCTGCTGGCTAACACCTGCAAAACAGAGTGGTTGTTCTGAGATCTTTCAAGTTCAATTTGAATCAGTTCCTAAACGGTATAAGCCATGGTCATCACAAATGTATGAAGCCAATTAGCAATGTAAAATTTTCAGAACTGAGTTGGGATTCGGGGCAGCTCCGTTTCTAGGTTACTAATCTCTAACATTTTAAAATAATCTAATTGCTTAGAAAGAGCTACATTATACCACCCTCTGAAAGGCACCCCACGCCGAGGACCCAAAGACTGAGTACTCAAAATCCCTAGGTATTGCTTAAAAACCTCAGAATGACTACAGAGGAGATTTTTGTTTTCCTTTTTAAATAGCGGTATTTATGGCCCATATATTTGTATTTCCTATAATTCTACACATTCACTCCATGCACCTCCACCCTGTCCGTGCAGAATATTTCACTTTCCCAGCCCCAGCCGCCCCCTCTCACTGTGCCAGCACTGTTTCAGGTCAGGCATATTCATGCAAAAGCCTGCCAGGTTCTAGGGAGCAATGCAGTGGTTTGCAGTTTTGTTTTTGCAATGTGCCCAACAGGGTCTATCAGCATACAAGAGTACAAAATTCACTTTAGCTGAAATCAAACAAGAAAAGTTTAACCCTGAGGCTTCTGACAGCAAAAAAGGCAGAGAAAAAGGAACAAAATTAAAAGCAAAACTGACTCTCGTAGTCTTGCTATTTACATGTAACCAGCACAGGATTGCTCTGCCCGTGCTTTATCCGACACTTTCTGAAAGAGCTGAGCACTCGGAATCCTTATACATAGCATTTGGTCCGGTATTAATTCCTCTCCTATGCAGACGATTAAAAGGTACAAAGGCCATTTAATTAGCACCTCGTGTCATGCATTTTAACTTCTAGTCATCATCCAGTAGCAACCAGACAGAGACACAAATGCACGTACGCGTACACCCACAGAGGCACACCATCACCCCCCCAATAACAGAAGTTCCTCCTATGCAATTATAGCTAGATGCCCCCTAATTCTGATCTCTTGAGCATTTAATGCGTTTGCTCTGGGGTCTACACAATCCTGCTCTAATTTTGCCAGGGGCCTTTGTATCAAAGGCCTGAGCTGTGTGAAAGGTGATTTAGCAGAGATGGTGTCGGTGATTATTTTCAAAGGAACTGCTGCAGCCCCACCACGAGGGACACTGCAGCCTCCAGATAGGGGGCCCTTATCATATTTTCTATTCTCAGATAAGATTATGTTTCCTTTTTTCATCCTCCTTCCTGAATCTTCTTGATAACAATTGGGGGCCAGTTTAATCACGGAGGTTGAAATAACCAAAAGGGTTCCTAGGGTAGCGGTGGGGAGGGCAGGGAACAGGGCCAGGTGGGTGGGGAGGAGGGAGAAGACTTACTGGTCAGAAAAGTTGGGTAAGAGCAACTAAGAAATTAAGCCAGCAGAAACGGGGTTATTTCAAAGTGAACAGCTGCTAAACTGCAGCCAAACGAAAAGCACATGCAGCCAATGTTCTTGTGGTCGCCTGTCAAAAACAAAAACAAAACGAGCTGTTCACGCGCCTATTCTGCGGTCGAAACAAATTAGAGTGAAAACGGGACCAGGACAGGGAGATGGATGACCTCGAAACAAAAGGGACAGGCCCTTTGTGAAACAGCCCTTTCTGCGGCTGGTGGGGGGTTTCTAAACACTAATAATATCTTTGCGATAAGGCGAATCACTTAGGCATGATGTGAATTGGTTCCATGGAGCTGGCCCCGACCCCTGGGGTTTGAATCTACTTGGATTGAGCATCAGAGATAGAAGGGAGCAGCAAGCGCCCTGTGCTACTGCCCCAAAAAAAAGGATTCAGACCTGGAGTTGGAGGGGTGCTCTGTAGCTCCGGCCAAGCCCGCCCTTTCCAAGACAAGGTGTTGTAAACCCAAGACATAATGTTACAGCATGGTGAATTCCCTGGCATGTGTTCAGGGTGGGGGTAAAAGCCCAGTCAGTACTTGGATGATCGTTTCTAAGAAACATCAGGCTGAGCTAGTTCACAATGACACCATGTCCTCAGAGTCCACTCTGAATCAGCACCCTGAAAGTTGCATCAGAAGGTGCTGGGCTCCGAGAATGGCAGTTAAGGGGCAGGAGGTGGGGTGGGGAGATAACACATTTCAGATGGATTATAAGTCAGAACTGTTCATCGCATGTTGTTGTTGAGCACCCCCCTCCCATCTTTCTCCGTTGCAAAAAAACTGAAAAATCCCATTCTGCTTTGGCCGCATTACCTCCAAACAACCTCTCAATCACCAGTGTGTCTGTTGTGTCAGTGCTAACGTTCCCACATGCCAAACCACACGGGACTGTTGATCCACCTTTGTGTAAAAGGAAAACTTTCCATCCTTGAGGACTGTTCGCAGTGAAAGACAAAGTGTATCTAAGACACCAAAGCCACTCGAGGCACCTCCTGATTTTCTGAGCTTGCAAAACTTTCCCTTCAGGCTGCCTGGAGAAGAAGAAACCTTCGCGACCTTGCTGGCCCAGTATGACACTGGCAGAGACTGGGCCAGTAAGAGCCATCGTGGCTGTGGTCCCCATTCAGACCAAGAGAAAAGGTCTGCATTTCCAATTGCAACGTTCGGAGGCACCTCGATCTGCCTAGGGATCAGATCACACAGGATGGTCCCAAATGTCAGTGTCGGTCCATGACGTCCTTTCTGGAGTCATGCACGGCTGGACTGCAGGTACCCGTCAGCCAGCTCTTGGCCACTCATGGTTGAAGCTATGTGTTCTCCCGAGCCTGGCCTTTGAGGCTAGAACCAAACCAAGCACCCACCTCCTTCCAGCAACAGCCAGTCCTGCCTGCAATGCCGTAGCAGAGCGCTTGTCCTCGAAGATACTCGCATGCGGAGTTCAAAGCCAGGCTGTAAGGCAGTGGATGGCAGCTTACCACAGAGTTCTTGGTAATAAAGTCTATTTGAAGACTCTCAGTGAAAAGTGTGTTCCTAATAAAGGATAACATTTCATGGTCATTATGCGATACACTTAACTTTAAAAGGAACAAAAATGCTGAGAAAGTCATTTTCTGAAAGGACTCTCGGATTTCATTACTATGGGTCAAGTGCCTGGGGAGAAGAATTAAAGAAAAACACGAACTTGTGCACAAATTAATTAAAGATATTTCCACTAATAAATTGTCCCTGTATCCCAAGGCAGAGCCTTCAGTTTGCAAAATGTGGTAATATTCAAGTTGTGGTTTTCTCCACCAGGCAAGTGGTTCAGCAACATTTAAAATCAAATGGACAGAGTTGGAGATGTGGAGTTTGGGAATGGGAGGGGGTCGCTTCCTTCTTCAGCCCATAGAAAATTTCCGGTATTCTAGCGTATTTCTAAGAAAAAAGAAAAAATGCCTTCTTACCCCTCGAGAGACCAAACCATGATGATCTTTTAGCTTCTTATTTTTCCTTGATGCAGCCAATTTCTCCAAACAAGGTCTCCTCCTCCACATTCTTCCACCAACATTGTGCAGGACTCTGTTCCTTTCAGTGCAAAGACAGTGCCAGTTGCTGTAATATGAGGAAATCGCACCATAAGGGGAAAGAAAAGAAAACAAAAATCCCAGAAGGAAAGACGGAATTCACTGTCAGCAGCTTTCTGAGTAGTGGGCCTGACACAGCCCGAAGTTAATGACCCCCTTCCAAAGATGGGGAGAGCTGCCACGAGAGGGGCTCTATTTAAACACCTAAAAGCAACACTGGGATGGCAGCTGAGCACCCTGAGTCTAAACTGTTTCCAATCCACGGCCAAAGCTTTTTGGTCTTCTTGAGGAGCTTCATAGTCTATAGGGCCACTGTCAGGGCAAGGCACTGTCAGCCCTTTGGCACTGGGTTGTGTTGCAGCCAGCCTGCATAGGTGCATAAAAATTGTTGCCTTGTAAGGTGGCTTGCACAAGGGGTAATGGCTGCATGCTCAGGTCTGTGTTCTCGTGGTTCCCCGCTACCACCAAAGGAAACTGAAGCTGAGCTTAATTTTCTCTAACTACTTTGATATATTCTCTCATTTTGTTGTCTGCCTCCTTGCAGGCATTGGAAAGCACTCACGGTTTTAATTTGGAGGAAAGGGAGGTGGGAAGATACGCAACCCTTTTGCGGTCCATCTTCTGCAAAGACCACCACTGTCTTACAGATCACTACTGGTGCACTCAGCAATGGGACAAATTCACCCTCCAAAGAAGGTAACCAACAGATCACAAGAATGAACCTCCCAGATACACAAATAGAGCTAAATAGTCCTGTCCTAGGAGCTGGGATAGTTTGTTTGGTTTGTATTGACCTGATCCCTCTTGAACAGCCCTGTTCTCACACTGATCAGGGGCTGAAACGGAAGGAAACCGCTCCAAACTTCTCTTTTCCTTTATTTTTTTTCCCTCTCCCCCCTACCATTTGAGTTTCACAGGCACCTGAATCTGATCACAACTTCCTCTGTCCAGTGTAAAGTTTAGTCTGAGAGAGCACACATACCACAGTGCGTTGGGATAATATTAATGTATAGTATTCGAAGCCCCAGGGCCTGTATGTTTCATTAATTTCCTCCCCATTAAAGTAAAATGAGGATATCCTGTAGAGAATTGCAGTGAACCATTCGGACTGTGAAACTCGTCCTGACCTTGCTAAGAAAAACAGACAGAAGAGGAAAGAGCAGCTGATCGCAATATACAGCCACCCAAATGAAACACAGGGGTTCCTTGCTCAGCCCTCTGCACTACCACCATGCAAATATTTAGCTTAACAGGATGTGAAGAGCTGGTCAGCAAGCGTTAAAAAAATATGCACTGATTTTTATTTGTTTAAAATGCAAAACATTTCCCGTACATTCCTTGCAGTGCATTAACCTCAGGCGCAATTTCCACTCCAGGATTGAGCAAGCCAGGGACCTGGGTTGCACACGAATAATTCACATTACTGCATCTGTTTGTGTGTGGTTGAGGCATGCATACCGATCCTTGCTCCTTAACCCGGTGCATTCAAGCTCTGCCAGATCCTCGAGGGCTGGCACCCAAAAAAACCACCTCTTCCAACACATTTGGCCATTGTGGTGGTCTATGCCAGCCTGTGAACGGCTCTGTCAGGTTTAGGACAGATCCAGCAGAGCCCAAGGCCTTTGAAAGCAGGATGTATCCCCTCCTCCCTGTCTTCGCATCTTGCCTTTGGTTTTGTTCCTAGCCAAAGCTTTTTGACCTCCTCTATCCAGTAACCTTGGTACTCATGCCCCACCACAGCTCCCCTTTCCACTTGACTCGGGAACGACTAGAGGAGAAAATTTTCCACTTTGGACTTGAAAGCATAGGTGTAAGCACATGGATTTTCTAAGCAGGAATGGTTTATTTGTGGAGGACGAAGGCAGCCATCCAGCCAAGGTCCAAGTTCTGCCAGTTCCCTTGTTTTGGCTGTTTCGACCAGCTCTGCCCAAATGCCTGAGCTCTGCTGCTCCATGGCAGCTGGCGTGACAGGCAAGGTGGGAGGCAGAGGTGTAACCCCCCTGGATGTCGCTGAACAAGTGAAGCGACTCAAACAGAGCTTGCTTCCTTCATTTTTTGGCAGGCACCTACCTTGCTCTGCGGGTTTTCCTATTTGTCCAGCAATCTTCAGGTCATGCCTGAAGTGATTCCCAGGAAGGCAGGCTGAAGCGCAGGGAGCCTGGGGCCAGTCCTGCTCAGGAAACCTGCTGCAGACTTCACAGCTAAGCTACTTGCACATAAACTTGCAGTTGTTCTGGGAAACCAAGCACCCAGATTGGTCTAAATTACCTTCCGCTGACATGAGACCTGCTTCAAAAACACAGCTGGGAAATGAATTTCCTCTTCTGCAGCCCCCTCCAACACCAACCCTTTGAAGACCCAATTTCAATCGCAAGTAATGGCTCTGCCCTGGTCCCAAGGCAGCAGGCTAGAAAGCGTATTTTGGAGCCAGTGCATGGCCTGCCCTGGGGGAAGAGTCAGTTTGAACTACCCTGCACCAGACCCTCTGGATTGTTAACAGACCTGCGTGGCCAGGCTGCAGAGGATGCCCTGCCCATGCCTGCAAGCACAGGGGGTTTGTGATGCAAGGTATGGGATAAAAGCAGACATGGGCAGGAGTGAGAAGGTGTTCCCTGACCTCCCCATAAGGAATGAGAAAAATTCCTCTCCACGCTCCTTCACTAGCTGCTGCCTTTGTGTTTCGGTACGGCCAGGTAGCTTGAACTCTGCATAGCTGTTGCAAACAGTGGTGGGATTCAGGAGCAGAGAGGTGACAGAACCGCAGTGCAACATGTCCCTCCAAGACAACAGCCAATTAAAATAATCCCCAGCATACAACTCCCCCAAGATAAAAATCAAAAGACTCACCGGGACTGGATGACTAGAGAATTTGGTTAACTACCCTCTAAAATCTTTAGCTCACCCGCTCATATCCTCCCCACAAAGCCCTAACTCTAATTCATGGTCCTTAGTTTCAAGACCCATTGCCAATGCACCTCCCATGCCAGAGGTTCTTAAGAAATATCCATTTGTATTTGCCTGAACCTTAAAAGTAAAGCTCGTTCCAGATAAAGCCTCATTCCCTTAATTTCCAGGCTCCGTGACAGTAGCTGCCATTTACTACTTCTCAGCTTCCCACCCGCTCCTTCCAACAAACCCCAGCATATTTCTTCTCCCATTTCACTTCATGTTTCCCCTCTGCCAGCAACTTTCTTCCCCCTCCTATCTCAGAAGCACCTTCTCTTACTCATTTCCCAGCACACAAGACAAATGCTTCCTTAAATTAGAGGTGGGTCTGAAGAATGAAGGTTAAATCCAAATTTTGCAATGCTTCTGTGGTGTTTGGCTCCTAGGCAGCCATTTGGGCCCGTCTCTGCTTCCAATGCCCCAAACTGCATGAAGAATTTGGCCTCTTGGCATTGCAGGAATGCATATAGTAATTAATCACGAAAGGCTCCAAGCACCACATACATGCAGTGATCGCATTTGCACCATTTAGGTTTGAAACAAGGACTTTCATGCTTGTATTTGCTTAGAAAGTGCCAAGCCCCCATTTGAGACCACATACATCTCATTCTCCCGTTCCGCACAGCCCCATGCCTTCAGCCAGCTCTCAGCAGGGTGGGAGCAGGGGGGAGGACATACTCATGATATAATATGCAATAGCCTGATGATTACTAATATTTCTTAATAAAAAAAACATAAAAAATGCTAAAAATCACAGCCCCCAGCTCATGATTTGAATAAGGGGGAGGGAAGAAGGTGTGGGGCGAAATTGTCTTAATTAAAATTCTCCCTTTCATCCTGGTAATTACATTCAAACAGGCGACAGCAGCAGCATCGCTGCTTGTCACTGTGCCAAAAAAAGAAATTGATTTGATCACCGGGACATCGTGCTGCATTAAATAAAATTCTTAAATATCTGCCAGCTTTTTTTTTTATTAAAAAAACACCAAAACTGTAATTACTTCTAGAACACTGCAAAGAAGGGTGAAAACAGAGAAAAGAGAAGAAGAGGAGGAGGAGGAAGGGGACCTAGTGGCAGATAATACGCCAGTAATGATGGAAACACCTGTAAGCCAGCGGAGATCTAGCAGCTATCAGCTCTGGCTGCATTCCATATCCATTAGCTACAAGAGCCTGCTTGGGCTCCAGGAAAGGAGGGTTTTAGCTCTGACAACTGGTGAAAAGCTGATGAAAACGTACCAAAGGGGCAGTCACGGCGCTGCCATTTGATAAAGAAGCGAAGAAAAAAAAAAAAAGAGAGAGAGGGGAAAGGAAGAAGGAAAAAAAAGCCAGGAGTAAATCAGTCTAATTAATGGCTTTGCTCATTTATCGGGGGCAAATGCTAATTATTCTTTTTAATCACTTTTCTGCTGCAGTTGCTCCTTCTCTTTTTTTTTTTTTTTCTGCCAGCTCTGCTTAGTGAGAAAGGCTGGTGGAAAAGCAATCCAAACCTTAGGCTTATAAATAAGGAAAGTGCAAGAGAAAATGAAAGAACAGATGAAATCGTTCCATGAAATCCTACCAGGTTTCTCTCCTTGTAGAAACTCCCAGCACCCTTGCCGGTTTCCTACCTCCCTTCATGACCTACAGGCTAAAAACCAAACTGAAGAGCAGCCCTTGACAGAGAGGCAGAAAGATCCTGCAAGACAGCTTTTAAAACCATCCCTTCAAACTCTGAACTGCTGCTCTCACAAACCACCTTTCTGTCCCTTGTTATTCACCAACACCTGCATGGACGGCTTTTGTTCACACCGGGTAGGAAACAACTCTCTACTGGTAAACCCAAAAGTTTCTGTCTGTCTATCAGCGTTTGGCATTTCTGTCTGTTGTTTTATCCACAATGTGCAGGACAGGCCTGTCAAAAGCAGCGACCAATGTTGGTTGCACATCTCCAGACACCTCAAGAGCTTGGCTTTAAGGCGGCAGCTAATGCACCACTTTCTCAAGCCTCTTCAAGCCGCTTATCAAAAAAAGCCACTAATTACTACCATAAATCTTGTTCTCGTTTGTCAAGTGGTGAGCAGAAACTTGGGTTTTGGTGACCAAAGAGCTCATAAATACAAGGACTAAATCTGCAAACAAACCCACAGACTTAAAACAATTCAACAAAACCACCCAGCAAATTGTCAAAAAAAGCAAAACCAACAACCTATGTGCAGAAGCCAAAGCCAGTTCGCACACAAATCTCAACAGAAAAAGACTCCATCCATGGCAGTCTGTTTGGAGCAAGACACGTGACGAGCATCAGCGAAGAGACAAAGATGAAACACGACTGTCAGACTAGACAGACAGTACTTGGGAGCGCAGGTGAGCAGAGCTGCTCTACCGACACAGCTAAGACCTGAGATCTGGTTGCTCCTTACCTTTAATTTGCAGAAGAAAACAAGTTACTTGTCCCAGTGAGCCAGGAGGATGCACATAACCTCCCCCTCCTTAGGAGCAACACTGCCCGTGGCAGCAGATCCAGGAGGACACGGGCGAGCTGTTAGAGGGAGCTCCGGCTGCAGAGCAGCTTTCTTTGGTCACAGTTTAAAGGTCTCCAATAAGAATTTAATTCAACAATCCAGTTACTGAATAGTAAATCCCCTGAGTACTAGATGTGTGTCTTGATAGTTGCTAAACCTCAGTAAACAAGTCTTTAATCATCCATTGGTAATTAATTAGCAAACAAGAACTAATTGCAACTAGATAGCTTCTTAGATTCAAGACAGTTGTTCTGCGTTAATTAAATATAGAGGTCCATGAGTCACACAAATACATTCCAACTGATGTACGCACAGGTTTCTAAAATGCATTTGGTTCCTAATGGCAGAGCTTTACCAGTGAAAATTGTTCCAAGGAAGCTAATTTCAGGGCGACGCAAATACTGCACCTGCGGCAGGTGCTCCCCAGCACTGACACGCTCACCCGAAAGCAGAAACACCACCCGTGCACCCGCTGCCCTGGACAGGCAAGCTCAGGAAGTCAGAACCAGGAGCCTAACACTCAGGGAAAGGCTGAAATAAACACAAATGATAAATACACGAAGAATTTGTACTCTACCATGTCTGTAGTCTGTTCCATGAAAAATTACTTGTTGTAAAATGATTTGCCTGGCTTTGATTACAGTCCTAACGGCACCAAGTCAGACTTCTGCCACCAGTTTCAAAAAGAACCAAAGCTTTTGCCCCGTGAGTCTCATTTTCAGAGCCAACTTTAACACCTCTTAACAAACAAGCAAAACCTCACACCAAGCTGAAGACATCTTCTTACAACAAGAGAAATCAAAGCCCTAGTATGGCACAGCCACACTAAAGACTTGGTGAAATCAAATGAAAATTTGTGTCTCTTGTTCTCCTAGGCTGATCTGAATTAGAGGGGTTTTTAGGCCCACTAATCCTTTCGTCTGTCTTCAAAGACCCTGGAACCTTCCCCTCCCAGTTGTGCCGCTCACTTGCCAGGCAACATTTACCAGCAGTTAAATGGGTGATTTAGCAGCCATTTACAGCAATGTTTTGTAAGATCTGGTAAGATGCTGGGGTATGCAAGTGCACCCCGAGAGGCAGAGATCATTTTAAGTCCAGGAGGGTTACAGGTAAAGCAAACAGCTTGGGCACTCGTCATGAGGTTGCATTTCTGTAAGTACTAGACAAGATCCCATCCCTCTTCCAGACTACGTGGATTATGTGCTGATGAATACCTAGCTTTCCAGTTGCTTTTCTTCTTTCTCTGTGATGGAAGTTACTGATCATGGTGTCTCAGATTGTTGTTCGGGAGATGGCAACAGCAGCTATTGCCTCTGCCACTGTAGGCCACCCCCTCACGCAGTTCCCTGTGTTCACCAGGCTCAACAAATCTCCATGCATACCCATCCACAGCTGAATTCTCTTTGCCATTCTAGAGCCTTTCCTCTTCCCTCACCTCCCACCCCAACTCTATACCCCACCACTAAATCCATCTGGCTTTCTCCTATACCTTCCCCTAAAGCTATAACAGCAAACTTGCCTCCCCACCTGGAAGCTAAGGTGAACTTTGCATCTCACCACAGAGCTGCACTGCAGTGTTAGAGGAGCTTTCCTCTCTGCATTCTTCCCTAGGTCAGCATTGCAGCATGACAAGGATTTGTTTTCCTTTCCCCGCTTCTCCATCGTATCTCTTTGCACACCTCAGATGGCTGGGGTTGCAGCACAGGAGTTCATGGGCAGGGAGACACGAGAAAGGAAAGATGACTCCTTATTGAAGGGGTAGAAGAGATGGGTAGATAAAATTCAACAACTGCGCTTTACATACAAAACTGAAAAACAGCACCCAAACGGTTTGTGATCCAAGGCACAGATCCTGCAGGTCTTCGCTGCAAGGAGACTCTATCCCTTTGGCATGGCCTTCCCAGACACTGTACTACACACAGTTGCAAGATAATTTAATCCAAATGCACAAATATGCAAAACAGATCATACAATGGGCTTGAGCTGAAATGCATGAATGACTACGACATTCCAAACTCCCCCTGTGCAGCTCAACGACCAGAACTTTGCTGCCCAAACTCCTCCAAGAGGCCGTCAAGCAACTCCTTTTCCATGACAGAGGAGGAGGCGGCAAAATCATTGCAAACCTCTTATCTGCTCACATTTATCCACCGGACAATAGCTGGACTTGAACGAAGCGGAGGGAGAGAGGGTGAGACTTTTCATCTCCACTGGCAGGCAGCAGCAGATTTCATCTCACTCAGCTGCCTATTACACAAGTAACACCCCTTTTAGACCCCTGCATCCCTCCCAAAACACCGAGTGTGTGTTTACAAACAGACCATTTATATATGCACACAGATAGCATGCAAGGAGAGAGATTCAAAAGAAAAATATCTTTCTCCATACACTATGTTTCCCATGTCTTTCCATTTCATTCTGCTTTATCTATCAAAAATATATTAACCCAAAAGCCTGTTCCCATCAAAGTCTCGATTCCATGAACATTTAAAGATAAGCCTTATCTTATTACTGGTGCATTAACAACAGAAATCTAAAGGGCTACTGTCAATCATCTCTTGTTCTCTGTTTCTTTTTCCTCTCTCCTCACAGCAGCTTTGCAGGGAGCATGACTGGGACCTCACAAGGGTTCTGGCGGACACAGATGCACATAAACCCCAACATGCACAAAACCGCCACCCCTGTCCCTGTGAAGCGCACCCCAGAAAGATCCGAAGGTTTGGCCAGGGCCAAGCATGCACCCCCAGAAAAGGAAACAGCAGTGTCAAGCAGCACCCACTCAAACCAGGAAGGAGCCCATATGAATTTCTACAAATACATACCTCCTTCCTCTGTAGCGCAGACCCTGCCGGTAGATGATCTCAAAGCAATTTTCAAGAAGCTGGCACAGGAGAAATGAACCACTCGAAAAAGCCAAGGTCACAGAAGTCATCTACATTTTTTCCATTAGATCTATTTTCTTATTACAGCTCTTCCCTTGCTTTCGCCTGGTATCTAGCCCTCTCCACATCACGTGTGTAAATTTTAAATGATTCTTACTGGGATGTTTGCATCAACTGAGGCAGCATCCAAGTGTCTCAGCAGAGATGCTTGTTTGAGGTATTAAAATTAAAAGGTTCTAGATTACTTACGGAAAACAGTAATCACTTTCTATACTGATTGTTTGGGGCAGAGCAAACTCCGTAATGAACCTGAATTCCATGCCTCTGGGGTAATTAAAATATCCACCTTAATTTTGCACCAATATGTTTTCCCTTCCTTGTGGTTTTCTTTTTGTTTTCTAATTAGAAGTTTTAATTCTGCAATGAGTGTCACTACAAGCCCGAGCCAAAAATAACAGCCTGTTCCAAAGGTCCTCTGAAAAGCTTTTATTTTTAAAAGCCAGAACAAGGCAGACGATCCAAGAGTGATAAATCTAAGGTTTCTGAAAACAGCCGAGGACAGCGGGAGGGCAAGAGACAGCTAGGGATGAACAGCAACGCACAATGCAGCTCGCAATAAAAACAAACTTCTTCTCATGGACAAAAAACCATCAACTGCACAAGTAAGTCTCTACCAGAGATCATACTGAGCCTTTCTATGTGCTCAGATGGTTGCCACTGAGGACCTTCAGGCTGATCTTCTGGATCCAGACTTGCCATCCACTTTCCCAAATGTGGGAGAAAGCACCAAGTCTGAAGGTATTTGCCGCTAGGTCTGTTCCCTAAGCAATACGGGTGAGCACACACCCCCTTGTCATGAAACGGAGTTCTCCTTTCTCAAAACACAGCTCTGGGACGCTCTGTCGTGTCCCTCCACTGAGATAAGATGTGCACAGCAAAACCACCACATACGGTCAATGACTTCCCAGCCACGCACATTGCGTCGCTTGTATCTTCACAGGCCCAGAACAGAGAATCCACTGGTCCCCACAGCCAGAGCACTGCCAGAGATGTTCAGGACAGTCCAGCGCTGAGCAGAGGTGGAACCTGGAACCAAATCACATTTACTCCAAATAATGCTTCGAAAAGTTTCACTGCACCTTCTGGATACATCTTTTTCAGCAACTTATCTTTAATCTTTCTTCAGTTCCTGAAAACATCTTGTCTTCAGGTCAAAAATAATCTTACTGCAGAAGCCTACCACCAAGAAGCCGACCATGAAAAGGATATCACCCAAGGATGGTGCTGGAGCACACTTTTGGCTTTCAACATCAGTGGCCAATGCATTATTCCCATGCACACACACCTATTATTTAGGCCCACCTCATTTTTTCCCAAGGACTTCCAGTTCTTCCTTTTCCAGACCCTGAGTTGCGTAGTTGGATTCCTATCACATGGGATCAGCTTCCAAACACAACTAAAAAGAAATGTGACGTGTTGTCCTCACACTTCAGCTGTTCTCAGAAGGGCAAGAGACCAGTTCCAAAGCGGAAGAGCTCCCAGGGGACAAACTGACAACTGCTGCTTTTCTTTGAAGTTACAGGAATTTCAGCATGAAAACACCTGATTTCAGCTATGGCTGTGCACAATCTCACACATATTCATAGAATCACTCCGATTGGAAAAGATATTGGGAGACTACCTAGCACCAACCTCTGCTGAAAGCAAAGTTATCTCAGACCAGGTTGCTCAGGGCTTTGTCCAGCTGGGTCTTGGAAAATTTGCAAGAATAGAGATTCCAAAATTTTAAATGACAGCCTGGTCCTACCTACATGGCTTTCTAGACCAAAACACTTTCCCTTCCCTCAAGTGGATTGAGCAGGAGAGACAAGGTTAAAATAAAATGTGTAAAATGGTTTAACGGGTCACTGCTGGAAAAAGAAAGGCATCCAAGCATACCCCTGGCATACTATGTGTTACGTCACACAAACTTGCATTCAGGTAAACTTGTCTACAGCAGGAATCGTCTCAGCCAGCAGCTCAAAGCAGAATTTAAACCAGGTTGTATTTTATGGATAGTGGGAAAATGGAGGAATGAGCTGTAGGTCTTAAAAAAAAAAATATAGCATGGGGACACAAAATTTTAACCAGAAAAACACATCAGATGTTTATGCATGTTAGGTGTTTATTTTTCAGTCAAGTAACATGTGCCCAGATCATGACAGGATGTTTGAACTGTGCACCTCATGTCTTTTCCCCACTGTTTATATGAATGTCATTCACTATCAGGCCTCTGCGGAAGGCAAACAGATTGAAGAGAGATGGGGACATATCTGAGTTTTGCATTGCTTCCGCCTCTAACTCTGCTCTTGGTGCTGTAAGAAACAAAACCTCTCGACCAGAAGAACGTCAGAAAAAACAGGGAAGGGAGAAAAAGAACTGGTCACAAACTAGGACGCAGAGAACAATGCAAACCAAAGGCATCTCCCAAAATGCTCATAGATGGGCACTCCTGAGACTGCGAGACACCCACGGCAGTTCTTCTGGAGTCTGAAAATGACAGACACAAAGTAGCTGAAACTAAGACCAAAAAGACATACGGTCCACTTACCCGGCAGAAAATATTCAATATGCATACCAGAGAGACTTGCTAAGCGGACTGCAGGACGGCCAAATCCTTGCTGACGTTCAGATCACCAGGCTTCTTCCTCACTCTTAACACCCCTGAAGCCTCAGAAGCCACAAAGCCAAGCAGCAGGCTTGGACCTACACATGGTGCAGGGAGGGGGCCTGAACAGCTAAAGTTAATCATAAATCAACCAGAAGTGCCTGTATAGCTTTGCTGCCCCCCATTCCTACCATCCTCTTCACCATAAACCTTCACTTAGATTCTTCACACAGATTTGAGAAACAGCTATGAAAAAGGTAAAACCTTAAGCATCCACTGCTATCTCAGACTAGCCAGAGAGCCCAAGGAGGACTCTGAAATCTTGAAGACTTCTGCATTAAGTGATACATAACAGTAAAGCATGTCCACAAATCCCCTCTAGTAAGATCTTGTACTGCTTCATTCAACATGCAACTGCTTCGGATTATTCTTTGATACAGTGCAACACCATGGTCAAATTAATATAAAACAGGGTCATAAGCTCTAAGACAGAAGTATTTTTTTGTGGAGCCATCCTTGCCACATTTTTGCAGTGGGTTATCCTTAGGTTTCACCTACTGTTATCACCAAAAGACAACACCCAAATGCATTTAGTGGTCTGTGTTCATATGCTACCTTCTCCAGACATTTACCCTTCCATTCTCCTCTCTGCAGCGATGCCAGATTTTACTGTGTACGTAAGGAGAGATTAGAGACTACTGTACAAGCATCCAAGTATATCCTACAAATGAGAGGTTAAATCCTTCTAATTCGTGGGAAATGCCCTAGTTGTGGGAACACCCATGTGGTGCAATGGAGAACTGTGCTGGACATCACCAAGGTTACTCGTGCAGCCGTATGACAGTGACTTGGTTCGGGCCCTCAGCTGCATGCGGTGGGCATGGCCACCCCACTAAAGTCAGTCATAAACCTCACTTTGACTGTTGTAGGAGTAGGTTTAGGGCTACTGCTTCTGAAAATCTCATTCATGGGATTCCACCTTTCGCTTCAAGGGACGATTAGAATAATGGTTCAACCTACGCACCCAACACAGGGTGGAAAGCTAAAGCAAAAGGATAATTGCAGTGTTCATTTCTACATTCAAGCTTTTAGAGCACAAACTACTATCTTGATTGTTATCAAAAGGTCACTTACACTGACTAGAGGTTAGGATGAACGAAAGGCAGCTGGTTAGGGGAACTTTCCCTTTACACACATTATTTCAATCAGTGTTATAAAAAGTAAAAGGATAGCAGGATTATGCACAAACCCCCAACAATTCCAAAACTCCAGTGTTACTACTGCACAGCTCACATACCCAGACTCCAAAAGAAAACTTCTAGTAAAAAATCAGCAGCATTTAGTAACAAAACATAGCCTTCAAGCCTGTGAGAAACAGCAACTCACTGGCTGTACCAGAGTGCTCTATTGATGAAAATAGTCACTGAAACAAAGGGACAGGGGAGCAGCAAAGATGGGGTAAAGGTATATTTCTTCCACACAGGAGAACTGACGAATCTACCATTCAAAATATCTGCAAACTCAGAGTGGAAAGACCACTTCCCTTGCATCGGAGTAGTATCATGCGTTTCCCTTCAGCCTATGATACCATCAAAGCCCAGCGTACTTCCTGTGTGGCACACTGTCCTTTGGCTGAAGTGTTGTCTTTTAAGAAGACAAAAACATGTAATTCATATATTTTCACACAAATCATCCCTAACCCCATGTGTCTGAGGTGCAATGCAATACTGCTGCACCACGGGGACAAAGACGCACATACCCCTACTTTCAGCTTTGTGAGCAGGCAGAGTATCAAGGCATCCTTTGAGCAGTCACATTTAGTGCAAGACAATGCCATAGGACAGCATAGGTTTGAGCCTCCTTGGGGTGGCTGAGAAGGTAGTAAGCTGTTACTTAAGGCATTAATCCATGGGCATAGTTGAAAGAGTGGACACTACAATAGATTATTGTCCCCATTGTCTTTGCGAGTGATAACTTACCCAGGCAATCCCTGCGGTTTTGGAATGAAGATTTTCAGACATGCATGCCCCTGGTCACTCTCCAGGGCCCACGCCAGCACTATGTGTTACTCCCCATTCCTAGCAGCACCCCCAGATGAGCCCCAGTCCTCACGTGAAGTGCCGCACTCTGTGTATTGCCCACACGGCCCCTGAAAGGCAATCTTGTGTCGCTACTCCTCCGTGGTACAAAAGCTGCAGGGTAAGAGTACCGAGTCCTTGTTTCAAGCTTTTTGTTTCAGAGTCTCACCATTTCCCATCCTGAGCTGGGTTGGGGGAGATACAGGCCGTCAGTCTGTCTGCAGAACAGCCTGGCTCTGTTTGCCCCGTGCCCCAGCGAACAGAGGTTGTCGTCTTTTAATGGAGCACTCAGGTTTCCGCCGATGCCAGCTACAGATAGAACAGCCCAGCGGCAAACAAATTCAGGTCCCTGGGGGCCGCTCAGATTCTCCTCTTATTTGTTAGTTTACCTGTAAAATACAGTTAGGCTAATTCCTGCTTGCATGGTTGCGAAGATACGTTTCCCTCCTCTTTCGAATCAGTAGAGGGGGAAAAACCAAGCAAGTGCATCAAGAAGTAAGAGAGCATTTCCCATGGCTTAGGCAATAGCAAACATTTTCTGCTGGGGATTGTTTGCCTGATACCCTGCACAGAGGTGAAGTTGTGCAGCACTTTATAATAGCTAAGACCCATTTGTTACACACAAAAGTGCAAAAGGCGTCCTAATATCTGCATGTTCGGATGGGCTTAAATCCAACAGCTCCTCATGACATCAGCTGTCAAAGTTATTATATGCTTATTACAAGGCCAAGAAAGGGGAAGGAATTATCAGCAAATGTCTTACCTGATTTTTAAATATTAACAAAAACATTTTAATCACACCTGAAAGCACTGTTACTGAAATGGACCAGAATACTCACCTACAATTCAAACCCCCACTTATTTCATACATGAGAATGAGCTTCAATGTCTCCTCAGACTCTTTAGGATTCAACCTTGTCACCAAACCGTTGTTTAATTCAGCTGCAAAATTTGCTGCTTCTTAGCCCCAAAAGACATACATGCTGTGATTTAGGCACAAATCATGAGAGAGAAAGCCTGCAGTGCTGAATCTGGATCCAGTCTGGGTTCGGACGCTCGGCACCTGAGTGTTTGACGACAGCTCTGATTTAGGGCTGTGACTACAGCATACTTTAATAGGAAAGTTTAAGGCTGTGAAGACTGAGTCTTGCAGGTCAAGATCAAAATGTACCTACAGAACCAGGAAAACTTGTATATCGCCTGCATACAGCATATTTTCCACCAAAGTAGTCCACATTCCTGAGCATTCTCTCACACATTAAAAAAATTTGACTTTTCTCTGCAAAATAGATTCCACTAAAAACAGACACGTGCCTTGTGGACAGCAGGCTCCACACAGGTCCAGTTTTGCAGCTGAAGCCAAATGAAAGCAGAGTGGAAAAACTCTGAAAAAGTCACCTAGAATATAGGTGTACATGGCTTGATTTAGAAGCAACTTTTGACCGTTTTCCACAGGACATTTGCACAAGCTAGGGAAAAATCACCTTGAGAAAACTCATTATAGGCTGAGCATGACACAGTTTGGAGAACATGAAGAGAACAGCTGTCAATGGTATGCTGTTTGGGAGGATATTATGAGCATGGTTCACAGACGTCTGTCCGCAAGCTAATTCTATTCAATATTTTCATTAATGATCCTGATGACTGGATAGTTCAGGTGGGAATGAGTATCTGGAAGAAAGGACTGGAATTTAAGCGATCCTGGCAAATTGGGGAAGTAGTCTGAAAAAAATAAGAAGCTATTTAAGAGGAGATGTAGAAACATGTAAGTACAGAATGGAAGATGAAAGCCCATATAACAGACCTACAGAGAGGCATCTTGATATTGGGCTCGCACATTAAACTTACGGCAATAAACTCCCAATTCTGCAAAATCCACAGATGGAGAAGCATAAATAGGAAGATGGCCTGAGACACACCCAGAGTTAATATCCTGCTTTATTCAGTCAGTACTCCTGAGGCCTTAGCAAGAGAGCTGACTAGCTGAGGGAAACGCACTTAAGGAAAGACATTGCCCATTTGGAGAAACTCAGGAAGACAGAAACAACTCCAGATCTAGGAAACACAACCCCTGAGGGGAGAGACTGTACAGACTAAGAACATTCAGTCCAGAGGAAAGAAGATTGAGCATGGATGCGATCATTCTTCAAGTACATAGAAGAGCATTGCAAAGACAACAGGAATAGTCTGTTCTCTGTAACACAGTGGATAGGGATTAAAAAAAAAGGCTTACACTGCAACATGAAAGATACTAGTAAAATATTGGGAAGGAAGAACCTGTTCCCTCTCCCTCACAAAAAACCCTAACCATAGTAAAGACCTGTGACAGCTAGGGACAAAATCTCTAAAGACAAGTTAGCAGGACACCTGAAAAGAACAACATACATACAGCTGATCCTTCTTTTTGGTAGGGACAGGGGCAAAATGACCTCAGGATTCCCTCCAAGAAGCGATAGCCCCTGTCACTCTATATACACCTAACAGATGACAACTCCTTACTGAAGGGGCACAAAGAGATGCTTATCAATGACAGCCTCAGCAGAGATATTGCTAACGGATACAACAAAAGAGGGTTTGCTTTCTTAATATCTTTATATTGATCCTAAATTGGACACCATCACTTCAAGACTCACTGAGAAGAAGTTTTAAAACAACTGCTTCTTCTTTTTAATGTCGCTACTAAGTTCACCTGACAAAGTCAGTCACAGGATTCCAAGGAAAAAATGTAAATGCCAGAAACAGACTGGAAGCTCAATAGACACTAATTTCCATCTGATCTGAGGCAACCTCAGAATGAGACACTCCTGTATTGTCCTCCAAATCACACAGGTAACAGAGCTCCTCTTCTTAACACACAAATGCCACAAGCTGGAATGGATGCGGCGCTGCTGCACTTGAACTTGCTGTGCTGTTGCTGGCCACCCCTCCAAGAAAGGCTGCACACCTGTGCTGAAGTGAAGAGATCCTCCTACCTCACGTAGTGCACAGTCACTTACCTGGATTCGATATTCTGAGCTCAGAGTGACAGAAACTCTGGCCCCGCAAGCACAAACAGCTAGATTAGCCACAAAGAGAAAGACACCTAATTTGCAAGCCAGGAGCCACAGGCTGTTTACACCAGAGCGTCCCAGCCATAAACGTTTAATTAAATCAGCCTTTTTTCAATCGTGGCATATTTTCCACATCACTGCTCATTGTCGGCTTGTTACAAAGCCGCTCCTCGTGTTCCTTTTTTAAGGTACTGAAATGCTGGACTCAGAAGTGACTGCAATGGGCAGAAGCCAGGAGTAGCCACGTGCAGAACGGTAATGCTGGGTTTGCTCAACATTTCCTCAAGGGTTGCCTGGCTCAGGATGCGTGATACCTGCAAAAGTCCTTCCAGCAAAAACCCATTCCACAGTGCTTTCTCACAGCGCTAGCTTAAAGTTCAGATGAATAACGAAAACTTCAGTTTTACCGATTTAAAACAGAAGCTGCTTTCACAGCCAGGTGAAAAACACAAGAACTTGTGCTGATACCCACACCAATTTTGTGCATGACTTTGGACGAGCAGTGCTCAGCTCAAAGGGGAAAAGCCTGACAACATTCAGTAATTAACAACTGTTGATTCAGGTTATTCTGCTACTGCATGGCAAAAACCCAGGAATATGGGCTCACTTTATGGATTGGCATAAAAATGGTGGAATCCACTAAATGGACAATCATCAGAAAACAATTGTTACACTGCTTAGCTGCATTATTGACAGTATATGAAGTGAGTCACACACTAACAGAAATACATTTCTTCACTACAGTCAACTACCAATGTTATAATCTTCTTTGAAACCAAAGTTTAAAATTCTCCTCGGAATAACAGACCAGTGTGAGCTTACCTCAGTGCCAGGTGAGGCAACAATCAAAACCAGGCTGGTTAAACATCCTGATAAAAGCAATTCATTAAGCACTAAATAGCCAAGGAAAGCTGTGCATCTCCATTCTACTGGAATTATCCACACACATTCACAAACCATTGGCTTACCAAAGACCATCTGTCTTGAAGTATTTGAAGACCTCCACAAGATGTTAAGAAGGAAACCTTGTGGCTCAGTAAAAGAAGGTGATCATGTCACAAATTAGAAACCAATGCAAAAAAAGAAAAGGACAGAAGTAACATAAGAATCTGGCTGTAACCAAATAAAAGACTAAGAGAGTGCTAAAAAAACCCTCCATGCTAACCTCAGCATTGATTAACTTTAATGACTTTCCAGAGAAGAACAGTAACTGAGCAAGACTTGCAAGCAGCCCAAAGCTAATGTAGCCGGGAGGAAGAGGAGAAGGAGAACTTAAGTACCACCAAAGCTGGGTTCAAATTGAATATTGACAAGTGAAAGGTAACCACAAAGAAAGTATAAATTGAGCTACACTGATACATTAACAGAAGCATCCAAGATAAAAAGATTTGGGCACCACTGTGAACAACTCAATTGAACACGGACTCTGCGGGATGCAGCAATTAAGATGCTTAAGAAACGGGACAGATATTACTGAAATTATTAAAATGCCACTGATCAATCTTCATTTTGAAGAACATATTGATTTAATAAAACCATTAGAAGCACAGATAGTTCTCTACACCAACAGAGGCTGCAAAGACTGGCACTTCCAAAGACAGACGACATCTGATAAAGGTCAACAAACTAACAGCAAGAAGGAAGGGAAATCACGACTTCTGTTCCAGCAGAACATGGAATCAACTGAAAACAGCAAATTAAAACTGCAGTTTCATAATTAGCTAGTAGGTTAGAGTGCCACAAGATATCTTGGAAAATGCGTTTCAGCAGTTTTTCAAATGATTTGGTATTTGTCTGGATAACAAAAACCCACACTTACACTAGACGAATCTTCAGGCTGAAAGGACATAAGATATCCACCAAGCATGAGGCGTCTGGGGAAACAACTCCCTTACAAGTAGCTTATTCCATAACTACCTATGGCAGAAGGTTTGTACTCGTCAAGAGGGTGATGTCAGAAACATTAAATGCTAATATTTTAAAATCTATCCCTGTCTTCCCATGAATCCGCTTTAAAGCAGGACAGACGAAAAATGAGGCAAGGGAGCTTGAGGAACACAAAACACATCAGCCTCTCAAGGCTCCCTCACACCCAGCAACATGCTGTGCATGGTGTGTTATAGACAGCTGACATCAGCAGATCAAAGATGGTGAAAACTCTTCAGGCAGCTCTCTTCTACATTACTAGGCAGGACAGAAAACAGAAGCTGCAGAAAGGGCCAACATAGTAACTGAGTAAGCAAAGAGGCAAGGCTGACCCAACACCACGGTGAAATAGTCCAACCATTTACCCATTTGTCATTCAGTTTTGAGACTTTGTCTTTTTACCTTATGTATGATCAGTGAACCTGTAGATTTCCTCTAAACTCCAGTCCCTTGGAACAGACGAGGTCTGATCTGGAAGAGGAATGCTACCTTGAAGAATATTTTCTGATGTTCTGACTCAAGAAGCAAAATATACCTGGCAGGCAGAAGGGTGCGAGCTAATCCCTGTTGTGCTACAGCCCTACAGAGACAGCTGATCCTTTTGCAATTCCAAATTGCCAGTCAAAGCTTTAACATCTTAATACACTGCATACTCTAATTAAAAATTCTAATTAAGGGAGGGGGGAACAACACTAACCAGCAAAACTAATGTTGCAAATTAGCAAGTCTTAGATACAAATTGGAGGTGGTCTTTGTTGCTCTTTCATAGATCATATTGATGCTAGTACTCTCAGCAAATAATTCTGGAGAAAGTTACCACGAGTTTCCCTGTGCCCACTTTGGTAGCAGGAGACAAGTACCACTTGCTAGACAAGCCTCCTTTGTAAGGGCGCATGGCACGCAACAGACAATCCATCTTGTCATCTGCCTTTGGAATACAGACTAAATCAGACAGAAGCAAGGAACAAAAAATTCGGTCTGCACTGCCTCAGTGAAAGATGAAGTTCTCAGACTTTCTCTTACTTTCGTCCTAGGAAAGAAAGGAAATGTTCTGAGGAGTCTGGACTAACCACCCTCGAGCTGCCCTTTCAGCAGCTGCAGGAGCAGCCTTCACACGGCAGGTGAGTGAAATAGGGGAGACAAGAAGCAGGAGCTACAGTTTGAAGATTCAGCTCCAACCCTGCAACATCCCACACGTTGACAGTGGACAACTCACTAAACCCATTCTTCCAATTCTGTACCCATCAGCTGGGCATGGATTTGCTGCAACAATCGTATCAGTAAGAGTGAATTATACATAATGTTTTTGAAATGCGTCATACAACAAGGGCAAGAATTGTCAAACACTGTCAGCACTTGGAACTGATAAATCAAAATGCTTTGCAGAGAGCTTTTCTCGATACTGATCTTGCAACAACTTCAACTTTAAAAGAAATTGTTATGTTAAAAAAATGTAATGTTTAAACATTTATATACCTGTTATAACATAATTAAATTACTGAAAAAATGTGTGCTCAGATATTGTTATTACAGCAGTTCTAGGCCTCTGCAAATACATTTCAGCCTAAACCCGTGCCTCTGGTCCAGCTGTGTGTTCCTGACAGCTCTATTTTCATTACAAACTGGCAAACCTCTTTGCTTTTCTACTGCTCTAAATCCACGTCTCTGAAACTGCCCAGTCATGCCATGCTTTGCCAGATGGCAAATGAGATTTCCAGTTCAACTTAGAACTGGGTGGAGACCAAATTGTCCATTTACTCAGGAGGGTCATAAGCACAGGTCAATCTTCAGAGTTCAAACAACAAAACCCACACTGAGGGATAAAGTGATTTGGATTTATCTCCCAACAAAACGCTTCTCTTGCCAGTTCAATTAGATTTTAAAAGAGGCAAGACACCATAACATCATCCCTTCCTTTTCCCTTCTACATTGATTAATAATTGAAACCTACCCTCGTTCATCTAAAAAAAACCCAAGAAAGGTGTACATGAGAAAACACATCTCGTGCTCTATCAGGCTCAAGCTATGTGACTTTCTGCCCTCATGCAAAATGCTCTCTTTACGCCATCCCACCTTTCCCTTCAGCTGCCATAAGGTACATCTGCCAAGGAAAGCAGCCGACAGCCTGACACCCCTCACCCTATTTGTCTCTTAAGATGCAAAGTGAAGAGAAAAAAGCTTCCCAGTGAGACTTCCCGATCAGTCCAACACTTCAAATCTTTTCCATAGGTATAACACTCTACAATAATCTTTGTCAGGAAGCACCTGACAATGAGACTTAAGAAACACAGGTTTTGATGCACTGAGCAATGCTCGATGGAATTCAATTATTGTCTTACTCAAATTAAAGCTACATCATACACACAACATCACCTCTGTCTAAATCTCTAGGTATGAAAAAAAATCAGTTAAAATAAAAGCATGCTTGCTTACCGTCCTACATGAGCTGCATTTTGCTTTTGGTGCACATGCACTCCCTATGCAAAAATTACTTTTGAAGGTAAGTGTACTTCTGAGCCATGCATACATTACAGGTCACTCCTGCACCCTCTCCCTGCTTTCACAGAACCTCAGCCCAACAGTTTAAATGCATAGACAGGACCAACTCTCAGATTTGTTCACTAAAGAGAACACAGAAGTCACTCTGTGTGATAAGGAATCCCAGAAGAATCAGACAAAACCAAGTAAGTGGGTAACAGAGGCAAACAAACTTCAAAATAGATAAATACAAATTAATGCACCTAGGCAAAAAATACATGATGCTGAACTTAGAATTGGCAGTTACAACTCGGGATATCCTGAGATTTTGGAGTATTCACTTGATTCTCTACAGTTACTGGCTCAGTGTGTGGTGACAAGCGAGAAGTGAATCACCAGAAAGGATACTATTGGCAAGGCAGAAATCATTCCTATGCTACAATATGAAACTGGGCACTTCTTATGTTCCACATTAGTAAGAAAGGATGGTAAGTTACAGATTACACACAGACAATGAAAACACCTCAGACTCAGGGGGAGTCATTTTGGTTATCTCCAATTCCTGCTCAGTTGAGTAATTTTTCTTGTTTCAGACGACTATCTCTATATACTCTGCTTCCATTTCTACTGTCTTCGTAGACAGTATGATCCATATTCTGCAGTAAAGAAAATCACATACACATTAATGCAGGTGGGCACCAATACAGATAATCTTTGAGCAACTTGACATTGTCTAGCAGAGCTTTTGAAAGTCCTTGATCTTTCCAGGTAATAAAACAGTACTCTCAAAGAGGGTACAGAGTTCAACTTAGTTTTGGTTAAAGCGAAGCTTAAGAAAGAAAACTAGATGGTGGATTGCTTGTTTTAGCTAAAAGGAAGAAGTTTAGGCAAAAACACTGTGTGGGGTCTAAGTTTCAGCTTGTCGTTATGGCATACTGTTTTGGGAATGAATTCACCACCATAAGGGCATGGATTACTCCTAATTGTCAGACTGAAGTTATAGGTACTAAAATATCAGTTTTCACAGACAAGTAAGACAATAAGAGAACTGGTCCCTCCATATCTGAATGGGGGCCATATACAGCCTAATAAAAGCAATTTTGCGGTCCAAGGAGGATGGAGTCTCTCTGACATGAACATGGCCCTTGAGAAACCCCAAAATGAGCAACCAAAACACAAAAAGACTGCAGGAATTCCAGTCAAAGAAAAGGAGAAGAAACTGATCCTAACAGAACCTTCTAGATGAATAGTCCAGATTTCTTAAAGGATTATAAGAAAACAGATTAGTTCAGACAAAATGCCAACAGCATTGTGCTAGCAGGCACCTCAGTTACTACCAGGATTGTTTAGTTTAGCAGCTCTTGATCCAGACCTCATATTACCTTTTGGTTACAAAACTTGAACTAGAACTGGCAGGACTGGAAAGGACTCAATAGTCAAAGATTTTTAAGAATGAGCCTTGAAGTGCAGAGCAGGGCTCAGATGTACCAAAACTCTTGCAGGGTTTTTTAGATTCTGCTTGATCGAGTTTCCTTCACAGGCGATCCTGAGCATGAGCTCCAAAAAGAAAAGAATGAGATGGGATTCCCTCTCCTGTCATTTATTAGGAAAGGAATAACACACACATATCAGAAACCTGTGGTGCTCTGAGACAAAGAGGTCCCTTCGAACATTCATCTTTGATAAGCAGCAGTCACCTTGAGGGGAGGAAAAAGAAGATTTGAGTCTTGCAGACTGATTATAGTATCCTGGAAAAGCACTCATACCAGACACACAAACAAAAAAAAGAACTAATACTTACTGAGAAATGGAAAATCAATTCTATTCTAAACTCTAAAGGCTGCTAACAACTGGAACTAAAAACAGTGCTGCATGCACAGGAGTAGATATGGGAAAGACTCCATATTCCGGCATTGGCAACAGAAAATAAGCAGACCCACCATACTCTCTCCTCTTACGTAGCATATATGGTGGAGCTACAACCCTATCAAATTACTCTTTTAATCTGTTTTTGTACAGAACAATAGGAGAATTTGTGGGGAATCCCAGAAGACTACTCCCCTGTCTCCAATATCTTGCTCGAACAGAACCTCCCCAAACCCCTGAATTCCTCTGGACGCCCATCATCTAGCAAGACTGGCCTCACCGCAGACTGTAATCTTATGGTTCTTCTCCCTCTCCCAGGCTCAGCAGGTTAGGCTCCCTGTGCTAGGCTTTATCTTAAAATTATTCTGTTTATGTACTTGGTAAGTTCATTTAAAACTCATGTTTGTAAATAAAGAGCTTTTCAGCTCACTGCGGATTTTAAAATAAAAGGAAAACGCAAAGAGTTTAAAAACTTTTAACAACTAGAACTCCTCTGCTGCCTTTCACCCTTCATTTCACAAGATCCCAGAGCACTTCACAGGTGTAAACACAGAGCTGCTCTCCCAGCAGCGAGACGCACAGTCCTGGGGTGGAACATGGCAGCTCCAGGCCATGACTGGACCTTCACAGCCCCTCGTCGTGCCTGGCTCTCCCTTCTGCTCTGCCACCCCGTGGCTGTTCCACCGCTCAGCTCCAACAAGCAGGCGAAGCGCCTACTGCCCAGAGAAGGATGTCTTGTACATGCCAAGAACTCCGCCAGAGCGGGTGGATCATTTTTCCATACTCAGGTACTTGCCACGAATTAACACAATTGGTAGCATTTGCAGAAAAGGGCTATTTTCAGCCGAGCCAGAAACACACCCAGAAAGGACAATGGTACTTCAGGGTTTGGTCAACAGATCAGGAGTTAATGGCTCTGCCCCAGTCACTAAATGCACCGTAGTTTTTAACAGAAACTGCTCTTTGAGAGATGGGTTGCAAGCCTGATTCAAAACCTTCATTATCAATGCTGGCGCACACCCCGTTTTTAGGTGAGGAGATTTAGTTCTGATTCCAGGCAAAGGATGCCACCTACTGAATCCTTGCTACGACGACTGCATGCTTTGACCCTCAGGCTCAAGACCTCTGGCAGGATCACAAGCCAGACGGCAGTCCCAAAATAAATTCCAAGGAAAAGCAGAAAACAGGCTTGTAAAAACAAAGCTTTTCTCACTGCTGCTCTCCACACAACCCAAAGATGTATTACTCACCGAACATCTGCAAAGCCATAATAATTTCTAGTTTTGCAACACTGACAACCTTAGCAGTATTAAAAAAACTCCTTACATCTTTATTCCATTTTGGATTCACTATAATATGGTCTGACAATATATGCTAGCACAGTACATTCTGCAATATTTAACCCCTGTTCCCAGTTGCCATTCTTAACTTCACGGCTTAATGACACAGAGTCAGTAGATCACAATATGACCCTGCTAATATTTTTTTAATGCCATTTTTACAAATTACAGCATAATGCACTGATTACGAGGATGAAAGGGAAGTCTCTGCGTCTGTCTGGAAACCAAATAAAAGAATGTTTGAACATCTGTTCATCCTACAAATGTCTTTAAAAGCTTTGATTTTCCCATAATCATTTTGTTCCACCATTTCACCCTTTTTTGAATGTGTATCCAACAGCCTCAGGACAGCAGCCAGAGATCTGCAGTAACAGCACATTATAATCAAAGTTCTTGGGCACACTTAAGTTCTCCTTTTGGAATTAAAAATGGGGAAAAACACAAAACCAAACCCCAGTCTTCAACAAACATCTCTCCAGCTGTCCGTCCTACACAAACCTCTTCTAGGGGAGCAAAACAAAATGCTTTGCATAGAGGGTTACAAAGCACAAGGACAGGAGGTGGTGGCAAGTGAAGGGACATGCACGATGAGGCACAGCACGCATGCCTCCGCACAGCCTGCTCCTCCCGGGTCAGCAGCAGCTGTGCACGACTCAGCCCCAGCCCCAGCCGAAGTGCCTGAACACAGGCAGTTACACACAGCACACAGGGGCTGGTCTATGCTCCAGCGCTAGAGCCTTCCTCACCATGCTGGGCTCTCAGTACCTGCCATGGGAGGCCCGCCAGCACCCAGATTTACACCCCCCTTTTCCAGAGGCAAGAGCGGAGCCAGAACAAGGAGAAGGAACGACCAAAGACAGGAAACAGGAGCACTGAGGAGGAGGTTATGTCTTGGACCGAGAGGGTGATGGAAAAAAGATGCTGAGTTAGTATGCTAGTCTGGAAATGAGACGGAAGATGGGGGGAAAGATTTTTAAAAGTGTATTACAGGAAACTGGATGAAAAAAGGGATGGAGGTCCAACTCTGGAAGCTGTTGCTGCTCCCTCCCCCTTGAAGTACCCCAAGCAAATAAATCACGGGACCTTCAGTGCTAGAAGACCTTTCAGCCAAGCAGAGGGCTGCAAACCCAAGCATTCAGGACTAATGAGTTTTCAAATGGATCCAGTTCCACAACAACTGACTCACTGATCCCACTATGGGCAACCCACAGCTTAGAGGGGAAAACATTAACCAGATAGTGCGTTGTAAAAACACATACCACCATTTACAGTGACAGCATCCTCTCTCCAGAACTATTAAAAAATGTCTTAGAAATGAGAAAAACAAAAACCTGTAAGTGCAAGGCTAACGGCAGAGGAGCAGCCAACACCATCCTACAGCAGGACATCGCTCCTGGTGACTACCCTTTTCTTTTCAAAACTTCAAGCAGAGTTGACAGAATGTAGCCACCCATTTAAAATTTGGCAAAGACATTAGAACTATATAGATAAAAATATAAGGTTCTTAACAATTAACTATTTTTTTTTTTATACCAATAATTCTTAGACTAACCTGGGATGGTAATAACAGCATTCCTTCTGTCATCTGTTTCTCTAGCTTCCACCACTGCAGTGTCTCAAGCGGAGGTAATAGTGCAGGGTACAAAACAGGATTTGATAAAGGCTTAAAAAGGAAGATAACATAACAAATATTTCTTCCAAAGACTGCCTTCGGGGGTGTCTGGGAAGAAGACAGAAATGGGGAAGGAGAGGTGACAGGGGTGTGAAATGCATTTTTTTCATTATAGAAGGATACATTTTCCAGCAAGGCTGGCAGCACAAGTCACATTAAGCCATAGCTGAAGTTGCCTGCCTAATTCCTCCGTGATCACGCTGAAAGCATACCCCATAATCTTAAGGGATGTGCTAAAGCTTTGCTGGGACTCACTCAGCAGAAACTGTTTGGGATTATTCCACAACACACTAATTCTGTCCTGATTTAAAGGGGCACCATCAACCTAGTTTAGACACCAGACCTGCCCTGTCTCACGACTGTCCAGCTGTAAATATCCTCTCAATAGCTGATATTTTTGCCATTTGTATCCACTTTGGTTACCTGGAAATAAAAAGGAAAGGAAAAAGACTGAAAAAACCAGAATCACGTTAGCATGATGGACTCATGCCCATCAAGGGATATTTGATTACTAAGGCTTTGAGTGGTGTTATTATAATTATAATAATATGATCAATGAGTGTAGGAATCTATTGCAGTTATTTACTTCCACGTGCAACTAACGCACTTACGTTATACACGTGGTGGTCTTCTATGGTTGGCTTCAGCAAATGGATCACAGGCTGCCAGCTAACACCAGCAAGCAGAAGTACTCTTTTTGTTCAAAAGGCGGGTACTAACATTCTCCATGCTGCCAAGCCTGAGTCCAATTTCTGTTCCAGACTGCAGCTTCCGTACCTGTGGAATTATTGTTAGTTTTCATGTTAAGGTGGCCTATGCTTTGTAAATAACAATGAAGAGATATTACCAGTGCTCTCCTTTTTATGAGCCTAGGACATGAAATTGAGAGGAAGAACTAAAGCAGCCATGAAATCCCTATTAAACAACTAATGGTTTCTAAAGCATCTTGGAGATATTCATTTTACTAGGCTTATGCTGCAATCTTCTATCATTATTTTAATGAAATAAAGCCCTTGACTATTTCCAGAGGCAACTTTTTCTTTCACACACCAAAGACATTCTGGTTACCAAAAAGAAAACAATCCTGGAGTAGGAATCACCACAGAATGGGCAGGAAATTCAGGAAAGCTACATTAAATGTGACTGGAGACAGGTTCTGAACCTTTGGAACAGCAAACAGAACAATTAAGACTCTCAGTTACACGCATCATTATGTTTAATATGAAAAACATTTCTAGATATAAATCATATTTATAAAACAATCCATACCATCTCTGATAGCATCACACATAGTTGCAGCTGAAGGAATGTGAAACACCCATTTCATATTTCACCTATTATATCGTGTGCTTTCTGTCCCCCACTTTGCTCGGGGAAGTAAACCTAGACTAATCAGCTTCACTTTGTGAGTCGCATGAATTTCACATCTTCACTAGATTTAGATTAATACTGGTGGCAAACTTTTAAACCAAGAGAAGCTTCAAAACAATTCTTCAGAAAAACACTGCTATTAGAACGTACACCTGAACACACCCATATGGCAGGTGACATTCTCTGAGAGGCCGTAAAGATTCACATTGCAAAGATGACAAAATAAGCAGATTCCAACAGCACAAAACCAGACCGCAGAGATTTTGGAAGGGGGCACACAGTCAGCAGGATCGTCCAGGCTCTGTCTGTGAGGAAGGAACAGGACTAACGCATTCAGACAAGCAACAGGTTCCCCCAAATTAATTTCAGAGTCTGGTCTTTCAGGTGCAATCAGAGGCCTCGCTTGCTTTCTCACGATTGAATCATTTTCTTCTGCGTGTCAAAGACGTATCTTTTAAAGAGAAGAGAGATCGTAACAGGTTGGGCTGAATCATTCTTGCTGCTTTCATCCTCTTTGGTTGTATCCCCCTTCCCCGCCTTCGACTTTTTCTTGGAGGCAACAGTAAGAAGCATCTTGGTGTCTGGCTTCAGCCCATCTGTAAAAAACAAGAACATGCATGATAAATGCGCTCAACATCCCGTTTCAGTATAGCTGGAAAAAATGAACAGGCAAGTTTACTTCTGAAATCAGCCAAAGAAAATAAAGTAAATCAGATGCATTAGGAAAGTCACATTTCTGCATCACACTTCTGGAATATAATACTCACATGAAAAACAGAAGAAGCCTTCAAACATAGTTCACAAAAGCGATACCCCAAATCCAGTGCAGTATCCTTCTACAGCTTTTGAAGTATTAAATACAGATAAAAATTTAAACAAGCCAGACAAACTTGCCTGGTCTAGGCCTTTTCCTCAGCAGACCTTTCCTATTGTTTACACACAACTCCCAAAGTTTCTTCTCATCAGTAAGAATATTTATAAAAATGTAAGTGATGAATAAGAAATACCCAGTAAAATACTATAATTGTATAGAGTCCTAAGACTCAGAAGGTTCTTGAATGTCTTTAGTCTATTTCCCAGACCTGCCAGAAGCACTCTGCTTAGATTTAATAAATGATACAATTTGTATTTGTTTGGGGTTTTTTGTTTGGTTGTCTTTTTGGCTAAAACACAGTATTTGTTTTAGGGTTAGAACTGTCACTTCTTAGGCAGACTAGAATTAACCTGTGTAAGGATTCGGTGGATCTAACTTAAGTCTTTCTCCAGACATTTATGCCAAACAAAAATATTCGTCCTTTTTTTCCTAAATGGCTAGGGTTTATTACACTTTTATATCTTCTTTTAACTTGACATGCTGGTGACATTTTAGATATGAAATGCAAGATAGCAAAGCCCAAAGAAACGTTGTAAAACAAGAGAGATGCAGCTCCTGAAAGCCCACTCCTGAAGAATTGCCTTCTTACAGCAGAAGACCGCAACCTCCTCAGAAGCTCGTCCAGCACCATCTGAACATGCTGCGATGTGGTTCTCAGGCATTTGGCCAAATTTGGTTCAGGTATTTTTAACCTGTGGTGTCACATAACCTTATCTCAAACACTTTATCAGCTTCTCTCCCCTCATATTGAAATTCAGATGCGGATTCTTGTATCCAGCCTGACAAAAAGGTTGAGATGCTTATAATTTCCTGGAGACAGGAGGTCTGCAGCCACAGGTGATCTGCTCCAGCGCAGACACGGCCCGAGGCACTTCCAGCTGACTGCAGGGGACTCGGCCCCAGAGCCCACCTTCTCACTTCGCTGGGTCCAGCAGCAAATTGTTCTAGGCGCATCCCCGTCACCCGGCGAGGGGAAGGGAGGGAACGGGGAAGCAAATCCAGGGAACTGCCCGTTTGCCATTTCATAACCGGAGGTCGTAAACCAGCCCCAACGCCCCGCAGCAGCGCCACAGGGAGGCTTCTGGAGACAGAGCAGGTCTTGTTTTTTGGAAAAAATGCAAGAGCACAAAAGAGAAGAAAAGCAACAAGATTGGTATATAAATAAATAAATTACAGTCTACACTAAGGCTGCAGAAGTCCAGCATCAAGCAGAACCAACTTTGTATAGTTCTGCAAGATCTTGTATTTCACAGCCAGGGGAGCAGCCGTTTTCTCTTTTCAGATGGCACAATACAAAAAAAAGCAATGATTATTTCATTGTGAAAATAACTGAGACTGATTTTCCTTGATGGCTGAGAAGTCTGATAATGACTATCTTTGCATGTGTAAGGTTCAATTAATCAAACTAGACAATATGGTGTGGCCAGACCACATATTTATTATATGGTTTTATTACATTGTATATTCATGTTTGATGCAGCTGTTTCAATTTTTTAATTGGATGCTTTCATATAAATCCCATTAATATTATTAGCCTTACAATCACTCCATCGTCATAAAAAAAAAAACTAATTTACCATTAAATGAAAAGCAACTTATTTCCTATTTGGAAAGCTCCAAGAACCTCTTGGGTACTGCCACAAAAAAAAAAAAAAATCAACTGTCAAAAAAGAGGAAAACAAAACAAAAACAGCAAAAAGAGTGACCTCATGCAGTCCCACTCTCTACCTTTGAAGAATTTATTTCATATTATATGTTTTCTACTGTTTTGACCAGCCTAAATTCAAGTGTCCCTGAACAGAGTTTCCTCCACTTTCCTGGGAAGACCATTTATTTTTTGGACAAGGAAGCATTTCATTTTGCTTTCTAGTTGGTTTCCCTTTCTTATCACTATTACTAATGTTGCTGTTACTGGCACATTACTGTTTAAGAAAGATGTTTAACTAAATCCTTTCAAGAAAGACACACTTTAAATTAATTAAAGCAAACAAATCCTAAAATACTTCTATTTATGTTAGCAGGCTTTGAGAGACTAATTTCTCCAAAATGCTAATTGGCGGAAAGACGAGAGGAAGGGAGGAGATGTGGCGCTAACATTGCAGCCAAAATTTTTGCTTGTGGGTATGTGCAGCGAGGCACCAAGGCTGCTCCTGCAAGCCCCTGGCCTGCAGCCCGCAGGGTGGTGATGCCCCCGGCTGGGGCAGCCTCTCGCCCCGCAGCAGCGAGCGGGGGCGAGGATGAACGAGCCGCTTCGGATAGACCGGGCTGCAAAAGCCGCCCGTGACATCAGTGAGCTCCCGGACTGCCCAACACCGCAGAGAGCCGGTACATCAGCTGAACTGTGTTTAAAACAAAGAATCTCATGTTTGAAAAATGTCATTTTCAAGAAAAACGGATATGCTGCACATGGAACTGTACTGGGGAAAACGTATCTAAAACCGAGCAATCAGTTCCTCCACCCTATCACCGACTTCCACATATGGAGAAGTGAAGATATACCTCAGCCACAGCCCTCAATGCCTATTTGGACTCAAATACGGTATATTTTGGGTAAGAAGTTTACAGAAGAAATGGAAGAACGTGGTAGTTCCTACCAGTGAAATGACGGGCTGACAGCCAAAGGCAGCTCAGGTATTATTAAATTCACAAGGTATCTAAATTACCTAATCAGATCCCATGGCCCTCATTCTGCAAACAGATTAGGTGGCTGGCATCGTACCCTAACAAATAGCATTTTCTGTTTTTCTGCGCTGGTGCCAGGAGGTCTAAGGGCTGGAGAGGCTCTGTGATAGGGAGCAGCACAAAGGAGCAGGCAGGGAGAGACAGGCGGGGAGGCACAATCGGGGTTTCATCTACCTCCGCGGATTTCTCGCATTACACACAATGCATGCTTTACATTTTACAAAACCAAGGAAATGAAGGGAAATATATCTGTCACCGAAGAAGACATCAGACCTCTAATAGCTGAAATGATGGATATTTTTAGATGGAGGTCTAGTTTAACTTACTTACATTAAGGGTCTAATCTCTCCTGAACAATAGCTATGTTAGCTTGAATACATAGTGAGAAATCTGTTCCATTAATTAAGTGCTGCCTGTACTACTCGGATTTGTAACAAATGTTAATAGATTTTTTTTTTTCTTCCTCTGTTGGACAATTACTTTATTTTGCCAAGTTGCTAATGGATTAAATTAAAAAGGTCCGTGTGTTAAAAAAAGACTTCAGCTTCAAAGTTCCAAGAAATGCCTCACATACAACAGCGGAAGATACCTATATATTAATATTATTTTTAATGGGCAGTCCTCAGAGGCACATAAGATATCTGAAAGCTTGGCAAATTCATTCCCACCCATCTTAACCATGTCTCTAACAAGAAGCATCCAGACAAGTCTTACGGAAAATGTACTTGCAGCATCAACTAGTGCAGGTTAGACACAAAAATCTACTTGTAAAATAGTTTCAACTACTGCTAATAATTAACAAATAAGAATACAGGCTCTTAACATAATATCCTTTGTCTCAGCATGGTCTCAAGGATTTAATGCAAACTGAGCCATTTATAAATGCAAAAGAAAAGGTGAATTTTCAAACTCAAATGAAAAGCGATACCCCATCAGGAAAAATATTTTCCAACTCAAAAAACAGTTTCACATGCACAAAATAAAGGATAAACGGAGTATTTGACACAATTTTCACAAATAACAGCTAGCTTCTTAGCGATTTGCAGTATCTTATGTAGTTAAATGCACTGCAGCCTGGAGTTTTACAATTACTCATGCAAGAAGTTTGCATAGAAACAAGTAGATTTCATTAACTTCATATGGAAATTTCATATTGTAGAATTCTGGACCTCTTCTTGAGTATAAATATAGGAAATAAATTTTGCTCTCCCCCTCTAACGAAAATATGAGTATCTACGCAAGTTTTAATGCTTCGGCTTCTCCTTACGTTAACCATGCTGCCCTGTAACAGGGGCTCAGCAAAGCCCTGTGACAACCCCCCCCGCTGACCCCGGTGGTCGCTGCGTCGGGCCCGTGGCCAGTCTCCGTCCCACAGTGCTGGGGAGTGCCCGCCAGTACACAAACCACAACAAATACAAAAAGCATATAAATGTCCATAACCGGCACGGTTTACTTATGCTTTGATTTTACTACTGCTTCAGCTGGAAGGAGGATGAAAGATGATACAATATCTGCTCTTCTAATTCCTTTTGCTAACCCAACATAAAGGAGCACTGCTGTGCTTTTTTTCCCATACGAATTTTTATTTCAACCATTACTGGTAAGCTTGGATCCTACTTTACCTTTTACACAACTTCCTCACTTCACATGCTCTTTCACATGGTATTGTCATTCCTTATCAACATCTTAAGTCATCTTTGGGGTTTTGTTTTTTGGGGTTTTTTTTGGGTTTTTTTGTTTTTTTGGTTTTTTTTTGGGGGGGGGGGGGGGGGGG